>Ga0164290_1000417_pt1 | contig 141324 bp, 119 predicted proteins | sample Micstemetagenome_FD_108782 | JGI IMG/M metagenome (GOLD analysis project Ga0164290, IMG submission 108782) | Contaminated culture microbial community from soil near Moab, Utah, USA - Microcoleus steenstrupii SON62 (Illumina Assembly) | ecosystem: Environmental > Terrestrial > Soil > Soil crust...
GACGCCCGCGCCGCCGATCAGCACATCGTCGCCGTTGAGGCCGTCGAGGATGTCGTTCCCGGCCCCGCCGACCAGCCGGTTGTTGGCCCCGTTGCCCGTCAGGGTGTCGTTGAAGGCCGAGCCGAGCAGGTTCTCGATGCCGGAGAAGCTGTCCGTCGCCCCGTCGCCGTCGTTCGAGGCCCCGCCGAGGGTCAGGCTGGCCGTGACGCCGCCCGCCGCCTGGCTGTAGTCGGCCAGATCGATCCCGCCGCCGCCGATCAGGACGTCCACACCCGCACCGCCGCGCAGGACGTCATCGCCGAGGCCGCCATCGAGAGTGTCTCCGCCGGCCCCGCCATACAGGACGTCATTGCCGCCGAGACCCTGGAAGTGGGCGCCGAACGACCCGTCGTTGCCGAGCGAGCCCACCTCGAACCGGTTGTCGGCGCCGTTGCCAGCGACCGATCGCAGGCCTGAGCCGACGCCCTCTACGACGATGTTCTCGGTCGTGAAGATGCTGACCGCGGTGCTTCCGACGGTCCCCGCACCGGTTGCGAGGTTGATCGAGGTCGACGGGCCTCGCAGCACGGCGGTGTCGATCCCGGCGCCGCCGGAGATCACCGAGCTGGCGGCGTCGGCCGACCCCGTCAGGACCAGGGTGTCGTCGCCGTTCTCGCCGTAGAGCTGGTCGCCGGCGTCGCCTTCGATCCAGTCGTCCCCCTCGCCGCCGTACATCCGGTCGATACCGGTCCCGCCGATCAGGGTGTCGTCGCCCAGGGCGCCGGTGAGGATGTCGTCGCCTCCGGCGCCATTGAACACCACATCGAAGGTGCTTCCCGTCGCAGCCATCAGCCGGTTGGCCCCGCTGCTGCCCGAGATCGTACGGACGCTCGCGCCCGTGCCCTCGACCGTCACGTTCTCGGTCGCGAACACCGACAGGACGGTGGCGTCCGCGAGGCCCGTTCCGGCGGCCAGGTTCAGCGAGGCCGAGGTCCCGCGCAGGATCAGCGTATCCGTTCCGGCGCCGCCCGAGACCAGCACGGCCGCGGCCGCGGCGGAGCCCTGGACGACGAGGACGTCGTCGCCGTTCTCGCCGTGCAGCTGGTCGCCGGAGTCGCCTTCCAGACGATCGGCGCCCTCGCCGCCGTACAGGATGTCGACGCCGCCGCCGGCGACCACGGTGTCGTCGCCGTCGCCGCCGTAGACGACATCGTTGCCGCCGAGGGCGTTGATGACGTCATTGCCGGCGCCGCCCTCGATCTGGTCGTTGAAGGCTGTGCCGTTGAGCGTGTCCGGGCCGGCCGTTCCAGCGATATACTGGCCGCCGCCCGCGCCGACGATCAGGGTCATGTCGTCGAAGCGCAGCCGCTCGATCGTTGTGAGGGTGTCCGTGCCGTCCGGTCCGCTGACCGTGGTCGTGCCGCCCGAGGTGGTCACCGTATAGGCCGACCGGGGTCCGGCGAAGACGGCCGTGTCGACGCCGGCGCCGCCGCTGAGGGTGTCATTGGACCCGAGGCCGGTGATGACGTCGTCGCCGTCGCCCCCGTTGATCGAGTCGAACCCGGCGGTGCCGACCAGATTATCGGGCCCCGCCGTTCCGTTGATGGTGTTCACCACCGGAGCGCCGGTGATCAGGTAGAGGCCATCCGCGAACTGCAACCGCTCGACATTGGTCAGGCTGTCGGCGCCGTCGGGACCGGTCACGGTCGTGACCCCGCCCGTCGTGCTGATGGTGTAGGCCGAACGATTGCCCGAGAAGACGGCGATGTCCGTGCCGGCCCCGCCGTCGATGGCGTCAGCGCCGGCCCCGCCGGTGATCGTGTCGTCGCCGCCCCCGGCCTCGATCTGGTCGTTGAACGCCGTGCCCGTGATCGCATCGGCGTTGGCGGTGCCGGCGAAATATTGCCCGCCGTTGGCCCCCACGATGAGGGTCCCGTCGCTGAAGCGCATCCGCTCGACGTTGGTCAGGGTGTCGGTCCCGTCCGGACCGGTGACCGTGGTCACGCCTCCGACCGTGGAGACGGTCGACTGGGCCATGGTTCCCGAGAAAACAGCGACGTCGAGGCCCGCGCCGCCGTCGATGGCGTCGTTGCCGGCCCCGCCGGTGATGACGTCGTCGCCGTCCAGGCCGTTGATGGTGTCCGCGCCCGCCGTGCCGACGATGACGTCCGCGCCCGCCGTTCCGTTGATGGCGCCCCCCAACGGCGCGCCGTTGATGTCGAACACGCCGTTGGCGAACTGCAGGCGCTCGACATTGGTCAGGGTGTCCGTCCCGTCAGGGCCGCTGACGGTGGTGACGCCGGACGCCGTGCTGATGGTATAGGCCGACCGGAGACCGCTGAAGACCGCCGTATCCGTTCCGGCCCCGCCGTCGAAGGTGTCGTTGTCGCCGCCGCCGTTCAGCACATCATCGCCGGCGCCGCCGTTGAGACCGTCGCGGCCGCTGCCGCCGGTCAGGAGGTCCGCCCCGTCCCCGCCGTTCATGGTCGCCCCGATATACTCGATCGGAACCACCGGCGCGCTCGGCACGGAGACATGGAGCGTATAGGTGCCCCCCAGCGGGGGCGTCTGGGTTTCGAGGGTGCCCTCGCCCTGACTACCCCTCAGCCAACGGGAGACCTCAATGTAATAGGTGCCCGCGGCGGCGAAGGTATGACTCAGGTTGGAGTCGGTGGCGGGGCCGCCGTCGCTGGCGTTGTCGTCGTTCTGGGCCACCCGGATGTTCGCGTCGTCGTAGATCCGCAGGACGCTGTCGAAGCTGGCGTTGTCGATGTCGAAGACCACCGTCTCGCCGGCCGCCACGGTGACGGCGTAATATTCCATCCCGCCGTGGCTGGTGGCCACGACCGTGGCGTGGGGGATGGTGGATGAGTTGGCCACATCCGCGCGCGTGAGCAGGTCGAAACTGCCGGCGAGGGCCACGGCGGTCCCGAACGAATTGTTGGCCGTCGCTCCGCTCTTGATGATGTCGGGCGCGCCGCCGCCCTCGCCGGGCGCGCCGGCGAACAGCTGATCGTCGCCGCCGCCGCCGTTGAGGGTGTCGATGCCGCCCCCGCCGCGCAGGACGTTGGCGTTGGCGTCTCCGGTGAGGGTGTCCGCATGGGCGCTGCCGCGTACTTCCTCGATTCCCGACAGCGTGTCGGAACCCGCGCCCCCGCTGGCCAGTCCGGTCGCCAGGTTGACCGTGACGCCGGCAGCCGCCTCGACATAGTCCGCGATGTCATAGCCGGCCCCGCCGTTGAGGGCGTCGTCGCCCCGGCCGCCGATCAGGTGGTCGTCGCCGTCGCCCCCGTTGAGGACGTCGTTTCCGGACCCGCCGTCCAGCATATCGGCGCCGCCCAGGCCGTGGATGGTGTCGTTGCCGCCCAGGCCGCCGATGGTGTCGCCGAACGTGGTGCCGTTGATGGTCTCGTTGGTGTAGTCGCCGCCGACCAGCAGCCCGCCGGTCGAGGCGGCCGCGATCGTCGTGTCCGAAAACTGGAGGAATTCGACATTGCTGACCGAGACCGTCTGGCCCATCCCGGTCACGGTGCCGACCTGACCGTTCCAGGTCACCGTGTAGTTGGCGCGCGCGCCCGAGAACACGACCGTATCGGAGCCCAGGCCGCCGTCGATCTCGTCGTTGCCTCCGTTGCCCCTGATCAGGTTGTTCGCCGAATTGCCCCGGATCGTGTCCGAGCCCGTGCCGCCGATGACATTCTCGATCACCGCCCCGATGGCGATGGCGACGTTGCCGGTCAGGCCGCCGACGCTGGAAAAGGCGCCCTGCCTCAGGTCGATCGTCTGGGCGACGCTGTATCCGGAGAAGTCGAAGGTGTCGTTGCCGCCCGCGTCCCAGACCGCGAAGATCAGGGCGCTCGAGCTGTTGCTGGCCTGGAACCACGGCTGCCCGGCATTGGAGTTGAACCCATAGACGGTGTCGCCCGTGCGGGTCGTCGTATTGGCCCCGTACAGCCGCTGGGCCGCAGCGATGTCGTCAAGCAGCGGCACCGCGGAATAACGTCCGCCGAAAGCCGCTCCCGTATTCGACTCGCTGAAGTAGCTCATCACCGTGTACTGGCGGGAGTCTTCGAAATAGATGGCGTTGGCGCTGTAGGTGATCGAGACCCCTGCGCCGGCGTTATAGGCGGCCGGATGGCTGAGGCCGATGGCGTGGCCGATCTCGTGCAGCAGAACCTGCTGACCGTAGGCCTGCATCACCGGATTGGTGTTGTAGGTCAGCGAACTGTTGATCCAGACATCGCCCGCAAACGCGTCGGCGGCGGTGTCCCCGGGCCGCCCTACCGGCAGGTAGGCGAAGGCTGCCGCGCCCGACTGACCGGATGTGTAGTTCGCGAACAGGATGGTGGCGCTCTCGGAATACTCGGTGCCTCCGTCGGTGACGCGCTGGAAGGTGATGTTGGCCACATCTGACCAGGCCGCCAGCGCGAGCAGGGTCGCCGAAATCTGGGCTGCGCTGAAGGCGTTGTGGCCCGAGGTGTCGTTCGGCAGCGCGCCCCCGAAGCTGTCCCGGAAAGCGAAGGTCACCGTGGCCGCCTGGCCCAGGCCGCTGGCCCAACTCCCGTTCGAGCGGGTGATCTGGGCTCCGGCGTCGATCGGGTCGAGAGACGGTTTGCCGTTCGGGCCGAAAATGCCCCGGTCGTCGGCGTTCAGAATTACGCCCTGGCCGCCCCCGTCCGTTCCGTCCGTGACGCCGTGAAAATTCCCGCAGCAGCCGCAAATCTGGTAGCTGGCGATCGCCCCGAAGAACGGATCCCGGGCGGGATCCGAGGTCCCACCGCCGTCGCCGTCGATGTTCGACAGGGTCGAGCGAAAGCTCCGCGAGATGGAATCGAACATGGCTAGGGCCCAACCGACGAAAGTTCTGGAGGCGGTCACCGTAACGCGGCTTCGCGAAACGACAAGCACCGGACCTTCAACTAGCGGTGACCCCGACCCCTCACACTAGGCATGGTTGTGGAACGGAGAGCCGATCCTAGATCGCCTCGAGGGATCGCTCGAGATCAGCGAACAGGTCGTCGACGTTCTCGATCCCCACCGAGAGACGCACGAGATTGTCCCCGATGCCGCAGCGGGCCTTGGCCTCGGGACTGTAGTCAGAATGGGTCGTGCTGGAGGGGTGGGAGGCCAGGCTCTCGGTGCCGCCCAGGCTGACGGCCAGCTTGAACAGCCGCAGGGCGTTGAGCATGCGGAAGGCCTCCGGCTCGCCGCCCTTCAGGCGCAGGGAAAAGGTCGAGCCCGCGCCCAGACACTGACGCGTGAAGATCGCCTGCTGTCCGGCCGAGCTTTCGGCCCCGCCGGCGTCCAGCACCGCCTCGATCTTCGCGTGGCCGCGCAGACGCCGGACGAGCTCGACGGCATTGGCCTGCGAGCGCTCCATGCGGATGTGCAGGGTCTCGAGGCTGCGCATCAGCAGCCAGGCGGTGTGGGGATCGGTCACCGTGCCGCAGATGGTCCGCATCTCGGCCACCCGGCCCATCAGATCGGCGCGGCCCATGCAGGCGCCGGCGATCAGGTCGGAGTGGCCGCCGACATATTTGGTCAGGGAGTAGAGGATCAGGTCCGCGCCATGATCGAGCGGCTTCTGCCACAGCGGCCCGAGGAAGGTGTTGTCGACGACCAGCGGCGGCGCTTCGGCCTGATCCAGCGCCCTGATGGCGGCGGCGGCGGCCTGAAGATCAATGAGCTGGTTGGTGGGATTGGCGGGGGTCTCGACATAGACGGCCGCCAGACGCCCGCCGCGGGCGGCCGCGCGGGCGGCGGCCTCGCCGATGGCGCGGGTCAGGGCCTCGCCGCCGTCGCAGTCGGACACGCTGACGGTCTCGACGCCCATGCGCGGCAGGATCCGGTCGAACAGGTATTCGGTGCCGCCGTAGGCCGGGGCTGTGTAGACAACCACGTCATTGGGTCGGCTGAGCGCCAGGATCGTCGTCGAAATCGCCGCCATGCCGCTGGAGAAGACAAGCGCCTTGTCGGCGCCGTCCCAGACCGCGAGCCGGTCCTCGAGGATTTCGATATTGGGATTGTTGATCCGCGAATAGATCAGGCCCAGGGCTTCGTCCGGCTCCTTCTCCCGCAGGCCGTAGGCCACCTCGAAGAAGCGTTTGCCGTCCTCGGCCGATTTGAAGACGAAGGTCGAGGTCTGAAAGATCGGCGCCTTGATCGACCCCTCGGACAGGGCCGGATCATAGCCGTACCCCATCATCAGGGTTTCGGGCGACAGCGGACGATCGCCCAGGGTGCGGCTGCGGTGACGACTCATACTGGCTTGCTCCTCCGGCCGGCCTCCTAGAGCACGGCGTCCGCCGGGTCACCTTGCGGTGCAAAAAAGGCCCGTTTCCGAAGCCGCCCTCTGCTGGCCTTCGTCACATTTCCCGCCTAGAGAGGCGACGGTCAGGGATCGCCGCCGCCGGCAGCGCGTTCATGGCCGGCAATCGCCCGATGCGGGGGGCCACCCGGGCCGCGCCTTCGTGCGCCCGAGCGCCCTCCGGCCGCTCTGTGTCTGGAAGGCCCGATGACCAAGAAGACCGCGCTGATCACCGGCATCACGGGCCAGGACGGCTCCTATCTGGCGGAATTCCTGCTCGAGAAGGGCTATGACGTCCACGGCATCAAGCGCCGCTCGTCGCTGTTCAACACCGAGCGGGTCGATCATATCTATCAGGACCTTCACGACGCCGATGTGCGGTTCCAGATGCATTTCGGCGATCTGACCGACACCTCGAACCTGGTGCGCATCATCCAGCAGGTGCAACCCGACGAGATCTACAACCTCGGCGCCCAGAGCCATGTCGCCGTCAGCTTCGAGACGCCGGAATACACCGCCGACGTCGACGCCCTGGGCACCTTGCGCCTGCTCGAGGCGATCCGCCTGCTGGGGCTGGAGAAGAAGACCAAATTCTACCAGGCCTCCACGTCCGAACTGTACGGCCTGGTGCAGGAGCCGATCCAGTCGGAGACGACGCCCTTCTATCCGCGCAGCCCCTATGCCGTGGCGAAGATGTTCGCCTACTGGATGTGCGTGAACTATCGCGAGGCCTACGGAATCTTCGCCTGCAACGGCATCCTCTTCAATCACGAGTCCGAGCGGCGGGGCGAGACCTTCGTGACCCGCAAGATCACTCGCGGCCTGGGCGAAATCGCCCAGGGCCTGAGCGACTGCCTCTACCTCGGCAATATGGACGCCCTGCGCGACTGGGGCCACGCCAAGGACTACGTCCGGATGCAGTGGATGATGCTGCAGCAGGACACCCCGGACGATTACGTCATCGCCACCGGCAAACAGTACAGCGTGCGCCAGTTCGTCGAGGTCTCGGCGGCCCGCATCGGCGTGACCCTGCGCTGGCAAGGCAAGGGCGTCGACGAGGTCGGCATCGTCGACTCCGTAGACCCCTCCCATGCGGTCACCCGCTGCCCGGCCATCAAGGAGGGGCAGGTGATCGTCCGGGTCGATCCGCGCTACTTCCGTCCGACCGAGGTCGAGACCCTGCTCGGCGACCCTTCGAAAGCCAAGGCGAAACTGGGCTGGGAGCCCGAGATCACCTTCGAACAGATGGTCGACGAGATGATGGAGGCCGACCTGCTGGCGGCCCGCAAGTCCGTGCTGATCAAGAACGCCGACTGGAGCTGAGGTCCTGGATCCGTTCGCCCGCCTCGACCAGACGACCCGCCGCCGCGAGGACGATCGCGGCTGGCTGGAAGTCCTCTACGAGAGCGACGCCATGGTTCTGAAGCGGTCCTTCTCGAAGGCCGGAGTGTTCCGTGGCCTGCATGTGCAACGGGAGCCGTCGGAGCAGACCAAGGTCATTCGCGTGGTCTCGGGGGCCATCGTCGACGTCGTGGTCTCGATGAACGATCCGGCGCGCGAACTGCACACCACCCGCCTGACGCCGGAGGACGGCTGGGTGCGGATCGGAGCCGAATACGCCCACGGCTTCTACGCCCTTCAAGACACTGTCTTTGAATATGTTTGCGACGGCGGTTACGATGAGGCGTCGGAGCAGGCCTTCTCGATCGCGGATCGCCTGCCCACCCTTCTGGGGGTCGATACGGTGATCCTGTCGGACAAGGACCGCGCGGCGCCGCCGCTGTCGTCGGCCGGAATCGAGTAGATGAAGACGCTTTCCCTGATCACCGCCTCGTACAACAGCGCCCGCACCATTGCGGACACGCTGCGGTCCGTGAACGTCCAGGCCTGGCCGCAGATCGAGTATCTCGTCGTCGACGGCGGCTCGAAGGACGACACCATGGCCATCGTCGAACGCGAGGGCCAACGCGTGACCTCGGCGGTCTCGGAGCCCGACAAGGGCATCTACGACGCCTACAACAAGGGTCTGTCGCGGGCGACAGGCGAGGTCATCGGCTTCATCAACTCCGACGACTATTACTGCGCGCCCGACGTCATCGAGAACGTCATGCGGGCGTTTGAAGACCCGACGGTCGAGGCGGTCCACGCCGACCTCGTCTATGTCGACCCGGAGAATACGGGCAAGATCGAGCGGCACTGGAAGTCCCGGCCGGCCACGGTCGAGAACCTCCGCCGCGGCTTCATCCCGGCCCACCCGACCCTGTTCCTGACCCGCGCCGCCTACGACAAGGTCGGCCAGTACGACACCAGCTATCGGCTGGCCGCCGATTACGACTTCATGCTCAGGGCCTTCTACGTCCATCAGTTGAAGTCGGTGTACCTGCCGCAAATCTGGGTGCGTATGCGCTCCGGAGGGGCGACGGGGGGCACCGCGGCCAGCATCATGAAGCAGAACGACGAGATCCGGCGCAGCCAGGCGGCGCACGACCTCCACTATCCGAAGGCGCTGTTCTTCGCCCACAAGGTTCTGGACCGCTCGGTGCAGCGCGCCCGCGCGCCCTTCGTGAAGGTTCCGGACATGGCCGGGGGCGGCGGGCGATGATCAACGGCAAACGGGTGCTGGCGATCGTCCCGGCGCGCAAGGGCTCCAAGGGCCTGCCCATGAAGAACGTCCGGCCGCTGGGGGGCAAACCCCTTCTGGCCTGGCCGATCGCCGCCGCGCGGGCCTCGACCCATGTCGACCGGACGATCATCTCCACCGACGACCAGGGCTTCGCCGACATCGCCGTCGCCCACGGCGCGGAGGCCCCGTTCCTGAGGCCCGCGGCCCTGGCCAGCGACACCGCGCCCAGCATCGACTTCATCCTCCACGCCCTCGACACGCTCGAGGCGGACGGCGACGCCTACGACTACCTCGTGCTGCTGGAGCCGACCTCGCCGCTGACGGAAGGGGCGGACGTGGACGCCGCCCTGCGCGCGCTCGACGCCTCGGACGCGGAGGCCATCGTCGGGGTCACGGCGCTGGAGACCCAACACCCGGCCTTCGCCGTCAGGAAACAGGACGACGGCCGCATCGCCCCGCTGCAGCCCGGCGGCTTTTCCGCCATGCCGCGCCGCCAGGATCTCGAGCCGGTGTTCGGCCTCGACGGCAGCCTCTATATTTCGACGGTCGCGGCGCTGCGCCGCGAGCGGAGTTTCTGCCACGATCGCACGCTCGGTCACGAAATGGCGCGATACAAGTCCCATGAGGTTGACGACCTGATCGACTTCCTCTGCATCGAGGCGGTCGCAGCCAACCTGCAAATCCTTCGAGAGGAAGGCCGGATGTCATCGTCCGGCGAGAGATAGTCCATGCGCAAATGCACCAAATGCCTGGTCCCCGAGACCGTCGACACCATCACCTTCGACGAGGAAGGCGTGTGCAGCGTCTGCCGCCAGGTTGAGACCAAGAAGGACCGTATCGACTGGACCGACCGCCGGCGCCAGCTGGACGACCTGATCGGCGAGTACAAGGGCAAGGGCCTGTACGACTGCATCGTCCCCTATTCGGGCGGCAAGGACTCGGTCTTCCAGCTCTACTACATCATCAAGGTCCTCAAGCTGAAGCCGCTGGTCGTGCGCTTCAATCACTGGGGCTACCGCCCGCTGGTCGCCGAAAACAACACTTCGGTGTTCAAGCAGCTGGGCTGCGACGTGGTGGAATTCACGCCGAACTTCCACGTCGTGCGGGAGCTGATGCTGGAGAGCTTCAAGCGCCGCGGCGACTTCTGCTGGCACTGCCACACCGGCATCTTCTCGGGCGTCATGCACATGGCGGTGCGCTTCGAGACGCCGCTGCTGTTCTGGGGCGAAAGCACGGCCGAGTACCACAGCTGGTACACCTTCGAGGAGATGGAGGAGGTTGACGAGAAGCGCTTCAACCGCCTGATGAACCAGGGCATGACCGCCGACGACATGTACGAATTCCTGCAGGGGCGCGTCGAGCGGCGCGACCTGTGGATGTTCGACTATCCGAAGCGCAAGGACCTGATCAAACTCAAGGTCCGCTCGGTCTGCCTGGGCAACTACATCGAGTGGGACACCAAGGCCAACGTCGCCCTGATCGAGAAGGAACTCGGCTGGAAGGGCCAGCCGGTCGAGGGCGTGCCGCCCGAGTACGACTACGAGAAGGTCGAATGCACCTTCCAGGGCATGCGCGACTGGTCGAAATTCGTGAAGCGCGGCTACGGCCGGGCCAACCACCTGCTGTCGATCGACATCCGCAACGGCCGCAAGTCGCGCGAGGAAGCAGTCGAGATCGAACGCCAGTACGACGGCAAGCGTCCCGCCTCGATGGACTGGTTCCTCGAGACCCTGCAGATGACCGAGGACGAGTTCTACAAATACCTGGAGCCGCACCAAGTCCATCCGTGGAAGTTCGACAAGTCGAATTTCGAGACCGGCCCGGTCATGCCCGACTTCGAGGAGTGGGACCGGACCGACCTGAGCCACATTCCCATCGGCCCGCCCAAGACGCCGGCGAAATAGGACGCCTGCCCGATGACCATCGCCATCATCGACTACGGCATGGGCAATGTCCGTTCACTGATGAACGCCTTCGAATACATCGGCGAGGACGCGGTAGTGACCGCCGACTTCGATGAACTGGAGGCGGCCGACCGGCTGGTCCTGCCCGGGGTCGGCGCATTCGGCGACGCCATGAAGGCGATCGACGCCAAGGGGCTGAAGCCGGTGCTCGACCGGCTCGCGCTGGAGGTGAAGAAGCCGGTGCTCGGCGTCTGCCTCGGGATGCAGTTGTTCGCCAGACGCAGCCTCGAGCACGGGGCCCACGAGGGGCTGGGCTGGCTTGACGCCGAGATCCGTCCGTTAGAGGTCCAGCGCCCGGCCAAGGTCCCGCACGTCGGCTGGAACGCGGTCTCCTTCGCCCCCGACGAATGGCTGTTCAAGGGCCTGCCGTCGGGCGAGAGCGACTACTATTTCGTCCACTCGTTCCACATGGTCTGCGCCGATCCCGCCGACGTCGTCGGCGTCTGCGACCATGGCGGGCCTTTCACGGCGGCGGTACGGCGCGGCAATCTGGTCGCGGCCCAGTTCCACCCGGAGAAGAGCCAGGACAACGGTCTGCAGTTCCTGCAGAACTGGCTGGCGCACGCGTTCTGATGCTCAAGAAACGGATCATCCCCAAATTCCTGATACGCGGCGGGCGCTTGGTGAAGATGCGCCGCTTCGTCGAGGACCAGCGCGAGGCCGGCAACCCGGTCTCGACCGCCAAGGTCTATGACTCCTATGGCGTCGACGAGCTGATCTTCGTCGACATCGACGCCAGCGCCGAGGGCCGGACGGTCACCGGGAGCATCATCGAGCGCGTCGCCGAAGAAGTCTTCGTGCCCCTCACGGCCGGCGGCGGAGTCCGGACGCTGGGCCAGATCGAAGCCCTGCTGAAGAGCGGTGCGGACAAGGTCAGCATCAACTCGGCCGCCATCGACGATCCTGCCTTCATCACCCAGGCCGCCTCGCGCTTCGGCGACCAGTGCATCGTCGTCTCGATCGACTACAAGGCCGACGAATTCGGCCGCAAGCGCGTCCACGGCCACGGCGGTTCGATCGCCACCTCGCACGACCCGGTCGAGTTCGCCCAGCGCATGCAGGATCTCCACGCCGGGGAAATCCTGATGTCGTCGATCGACCGCGACGGCATGATGGACGGCTATGACGTCGAGCTGATCAGCGACCTGTCGAACAAGCTCAGCATCCCGCTGATCGCCTCCAGCGGCGCGGGCAGTCTCGACGACTGCAAGAAGGCGCTGGACGCGGGCGCCTCGGCGATCACCATCTCGTCGATGTTCATCTTCACCGACCACAGCCCGATCAAGGTGCGCACCTACCTCGCGACCAACGGCGTCCATGTCCGCAACCAGAAGGGCAGCCGGTCGTGACCGCCCTCAGGGTCCGTTCGAGCCTCGACGCCCGGGCTCTGGCGGCCTACGCCGCGGCCCAGGTCAACGGCCTGTTCCCGGATGGCGAGGTCGTCTCCGCGGACGACCTCATGCCTGCGGTGACGGGCGCCCTGCCCCGGCTGGAGCACTGCTTCGTCCACGTCGACAACAAGTATTTCTTCGACGGCGAGAGCGCCGTCTTCAACCACCTGCACGGCGACCAGTACGCCATGTGGCTGTATCTGCTGTCGAACGAACTGCATCGCCAGGGCGGGCCCGCCCCGATCTGCTCCAAGCTGTTCCTTCTGAACAAGTCGCTGCACGGGGTGGACGCCTTCCACGAGGTGGAACTGCCCTCGATCTTCCTGCTGGTCCATCCGCTCGGCACCGTGTTGGGCCGCGGGAACTACAGCGACTATTTCGTCGCCTACCAGCGCTGCGGCGTCGGCTCGAACCACGACGTCTATCCGACCTTCGGCCGGCATGTGACGCTGCGTCCGGGCAGCGCCGTTCTGGGAACCTGCACCATCGGCGATCATTGCCAGATCGCCACGGAATCGCTGGTTCTCGACCGCGACCTGCCCGACCACACCCTGTATATCGGCAACCCGAAGACCATGACGCTCAAGCGTCAAGACGCCATCTTCCCCCTCTGGCGCGTTTAAGGACACGACCCGCGATGCCCGACGACATTCAATCCGGCTCCAACGCCGCGGCCGATTTCGCCGCGCTGAGGACCCGCCTGCACAAGGTCATACCGGGCGGGGCGCACACCTATTCGCGGGGCGACGACCAGTTTCCGTCCAACGCGCCCCCGGTGCTCGTGCGCGGCAAGGGGGCCTATGTCTGGGATACCCACGACAACCGCTATCTTGACTACGGCATGGCGCTGCGGGCGATTTCGATCGGCTACGCCGACGACCGGGTCAACGCCGCGGCCATCCGCCAGATCGAGAACGGCGTGAACCTGACCCGCGCCTCGGCCATCGAGCTGGAGGCGGCCGAGCTGATCTGCGACCTGATTCCCTATGCGGAAATGGTCAAATTCGCCAAGAACGGGTCGAACGCGACTACCGCGGCGGTCAAGATCGCGCGGGCCTACACCGGCCGCCGCTACGTCTGTATTCCCCGCCAGCACCCCTTCTTCTCGTTTGATGACTGGTTCATCGGCTCGACGGTGATCAAGCGGGGCACCCTGCCGGATCATTCGGTCTCGACCCTGGTGTTCGACTACAACGACATCGGTTCGCTGAAGGCGCATTTCGACGCCCACCCGGGCGAGATCGCCGCCGTCATGCTGGAGCCGGCGACGCACCTGATCCCGTGCGGCCCCGAGGGCCAGCCCGGACTCGCCCCCGGACCGGATGCCGACGCGGTCGGCCACGCCGGAAATTTCCTCCACCAGGTCAAGGCCATGGCCCACGCCGACGGCGCCCTGTTCATCCTCGACGAGATGATCACCGGCTTCCGCTGGCACCTGAAGGGCGCGGCGCATCTGTTCGGGATCGAGCCGGACCTCGCCACCTTCGGCAAGGCCATGGCCAACGGCTTCGCCCTCGCGGCGGTCGTCGGGCGGCGAGAATATATGCAGGTCGGCTCGACAGACCGTCCGGGCATGGAGCGGACCTTCCTGCTGTCCACCACCCACGGCGGCGAGATGCCGGCCCTGGGAGCCTTCGTCGAGGCGACACGGATCAATGCCGAGGAGGATGTCCCGCGCGGCCTTTGGGCCTATGGCCACAGGATGAAGGCGGGCTTCGCCGAGGTGGCGGCGGCCAATGGGTTGCAGGATCATTTCGGCACCGAGGGGCCCGAGATCCTCATGAACTACGTCTGCCGCGACGCGAACGGCGAGCCGTCGCTGGCGATGAAGACCCTGCTGTCGCAGGAGATGATCCGGCGCGGCGTGATGATGCCGTGGCTGGGCACCTGCCAGGCCCATGGCGACGCCGAACTGGCCCAGACGCTCGAGGCGCTGGACGGCGCGCTGAAGGTCTACGCCGCCGCGCTGGAAAACGGCGTCGACAAATACAAGGACGACCACGTCATCAAGCCGGTCTTCCGGACCTTCAACTGATGGCGGACGTGTCCAGACTCGACGGCCAGGTCGCCCTCGTCACCGGCGGCGCGGGCATCCTCGGCCGCGGCTTCTGCGCCGGACTGGCCGCGGCGGGCGCGAAAGTCGCCGTGGTTGACCTGTCCGGCGATGCGGCCAACGAGACCGCCGCCGGCATCGGCGACCAGGCGGCCGGTTTCGCCTGCGACGTCTCCGACCCGGCCTCGGTCCGGTCGTGCGTCGAGGCTGTCATCACCCGGTTTGGCCGCATCGACGTCCTGATCAACAACGCCGCGACCAAGACCCCGGACGTGCGCGCCTACATGGCCCCGTTCGAGGATTATACCATCGACACCTGGCGCGAGGTCATGTCGGTCAATGTCGACGGCATGTTCCTGATGGCCCAGGCCGTCGGCAAGAGCATGGTCGCGGCCGGGATCAAGGGGCGGATCGTGCAGACCGCCTCGATCTACGGCGTGGTCGGCCCGGACAACCGGATCTACGAAGGCTCGGACTATCTGGGCGGACCTATCAACACGCCGGCGGTCTATTCGGCCTCGAAGGCGGCTGTGGTCGGCTTCACCAAATGGCTGGCGACCTACTGGGCCGACAAGGGCGTCCGGGTGAACTGCATCGTCCCCGGCGGCGTCTCCAGCGGTCAGAACGGCGTCTTCAACGACCTCTACTCCGCCCGCGTCCCGCTGGGCCGTATGGCCCGCGCGGACGAGATGCTGCCGCCGCTGCTGTTCCTGGCCAGCGAGGCCTCCAGCTATGTCACCGGTCACGTCTTGATGGTCGATGGCGGATGGACAGCCTGGTGATCACCGATCAGCGACGCCGCGATCTCTATCTCGTGGTGATCAAGCTGGGCGACGTGGCGGCGCGGGCGGGCTTCGTGCTGGCCGCCACCTACGCCCTGCCGATCTCGCAGGCCGGCCAGTTCGGCCTGATCGTCACCCTCGTCGGCCTGTTCGCCTTCGCCTTCAATTTCGAACGCCATATCGACATCCAGCGGCGGACCGCCGGCGAGCCTGGCGAGGTGTTCGACCGCTACGTCACCTCGGCCCTGGGCTTCTTCGCGTTCAACTGGGCTCTGATGACGCCGCTCTTTCTCGCCGCCGTCTTCCTGCTGGCCCACGTCAGCTGGGGCATTCTGGCCCTGGGCGTCGTGGTGGTGATCGGCGAGCATCTGTCGAACCAGGTCTACCAATACGCCCTCATCTCGCCGCGCTACTACTCGCTGCTGCTGGTGGTCATGGCCAAGAACCTCGTGCTGGTGGCGGTCGTGCTGTGGCAGGCGTTGCTGTCCGGTTCAGGGCTGGACCTGGGCTTCGTCATGCAGCTGTGGGCCGTCGGCGCCGTCCTGTGCACCACCGCCCTGGCGGTCATGTGGTCGCGCTTCCGCAGCCGGACGCCGCGCGAAAAGCCCTTCCATTTCGCCGTCGACATCCTCGGCCAGCACCGGGCCTCGGCCGTGCATTTCGTCCTCGGCCTGATCGCCATCCTGATCATCCAGTACGACCGGCTGGCGGTTGGCGCCCTTATGCCGCTGGAGCAGGTCGGCCTGTATTTCCGCCACACCCTGCTGGTCTCGCTGGCCTACCAGGCCTTCAACGTCATCTCCTACAACCGGATCACGCCCACAATTTTCGTCGAGGCCCGCTCACACGACATCGGCCAGCTGCGCCGGAGGGTGCTGCGCGAATACCTCAAGACGCTGGTCGGGGCGCCGCTGCTCCTGGCGGGCGTCTGGCTGGCCGATCTCGTCACGGGCGGTGTGTATGCCGATCGCTTCCAGCTCAGCCTGTGGCTGATGGCGATCATGCTGTTCGGCTTCATGCTGCGCGCCGCCGCCGACTTCCACGCCCTGGTGCTCAATTCGCGGCACCGCGAGCGGGACGTGCTTCGCCAGCAGGCCGTCGCCTTCGTCTTCGGCGCCGTCATGCTGGGATTGCTGACCTGGCGGTTCGGCGTGTACGGCGCGGCCTCGGCCGGGGTGCTCACCTCGGTCCTGTATCTGATCCTGGTCTCGCGCGTCGTGGTCCGGGCGCAGCGCGCGGAGGCGGCGGCATGAGAGCCCTGATCACAGGCAGCAGCGGCTTCGCCGGCAAGGCGCTGTTCAAGCATCTGGCCGCGCAAGGCCACGCGGTGCGCGGCTTCAGCCGTGCGGGCGGGGCCAACGCACTGCGCGGTGATCTCCTGGACGCGCCCTCGATCCGCGCCGCACTCGCGGAGTTCCAGCCCGAGGTCGTCTACAATCTCGCGGCGGAAACGGACCTCACGGGTCCACCGAAGAACGGCTACGCCGCCAACACCACCGGCGTACGGAACCTGCTGGAGGCCGTGACCGACGCACCGTCGGTGGCGCGGGTGATCTGGATGTCGTCGCAGCTGGTCAACCGGCCCGGTCATGCGCCGACTTCGGACACTGACTACGACCCCCAAGGCGGATACGGCGCCAGCAAGGCCGAGGGCGAGCGGCTGGTCCGCGCGGCGAACGGCGGCGGCAAGACTTGGGTCATCCCGCGCTCGACCACCATCTGGGGGCCTGGCATGAGTGAGCACTACGCTGGCGTGCTGCGCCTCATCCGGCGCGGGCTCTATTTCCATGTCGGGCGGCGGCCGCGCCTCAAGTCCTATTCCTACATCGACAACCTGACCTCCCAGCTCGAGGCGCTCGGCACGGCTCCGGCGGCGGAGGTGCAGGGCCTGACCCTGTATCTGGCCGACAGCCCGCCGATCGACCTGCGGGCTTGGTCGGACCGGTTCGCCGCCCTGTTCGGCCGCCGCATCGCCACCCTTCCCGAGCCGTTCGCCCGGATCCTCGGCCTGATCGGCGACGTCATGGGCAAGGCGGGGCTGCCCGCGCCGCTCAACAGCCGCCGGCTCGAAAACATGATGACCGAATACGTCTACGACACCGGCCCGATCGACCGCATCCATGGCCCCCCGCCGGTTCCGACGGAGGAAGGCGTGCGACGCACCGCCGACTGGCTGATAGCGCAGGACGGCACCGCATGACCGAACGCGCCTTGGTCTATTCGATCCACCGCATGGAGGGGTGGTGGCGCTGCGTGGCCGACAACCTCGGCTATGACGAGACCGTGGTCCTGACCGACCGGCGGGGCGCGGGCGACCGGTGGGTCACCGACGACTTCTACCGCTGCTACCGCGACCGCATGGGCGGGACCGCCACGACCCCGCCGCTGCTCAGCGAGGCCGAGGTGGCCGACGCCATCGCCCGCTGCCGGGTGCTGCGCTGGCTGCCCTGGAAGAAGGCGACCGCGATGGTGCTAGCGATGGCCGAAGCGATGGACGCGGTGCTGGCGGACGTCCAGCCCGTCGTCATCGTCAGCTTCCCGGTCGACAGCTATGTCTCGGACGTGCTGCGCCGCATGGGCCGCAAGCGCGGCATCCCGCAGTACGAGGTGACGGCCAGTCCGCTGCCCGACATGTGCATGCTGACCTCGATCGGTCGACTCAGCACCGTCTCCGAACCGGCCGATCCGGCCGAGATCGACGCCCGCATCCATGAGATCGCCGACCCGCTGTTCACGCCCAGCTATGTGCAGGGTCAGGCGGCCTATACACCCGTGCGGTTCCTCAAGACCTTCGGCTACTATCGCCTGCGCGGCCTGTTCTTCCAGCTCTACGCCTGGCTGAGGAACGATCCGCTGAACCTCCATTATCTCGACGCCCAGTCCTTCCTCGGCCACAAGCCTCAGCTGTCCGACATGCGCATCATCGGCATGATGGACGCCGACTGGCAGGCGCGGCTGGAGGCGGTTCCGCGCGAGCGCCGCGTCCTGTTTGGCCTGCAGCTGCTGCCGGAGGCCTCGATCGACTACTGGGTCGACGACCTGGACCTGATCGACCACGAGGCCATGCTGGTCGAGGCCGCCCGGCTGCTGACCGCCGCCGGCTATCTGGTCGTGGTCAAGGATCATCCGCTGCAGTTCGGCTTCCGCCAGACGCGGATGATCGCCGATCTGAAGGCGCTGCCGAACGTCGTCATGGTGCCCTACGAGGTCAACGGAAACGCGCTGCTGTCGATGTGCGGCGTCAGCGTCACCGCCACCGGCACCCTCGGGATGCAGGCGGCGCTGCTGGGCGACGTCTCGGTGGTCTGCGACGCCTATTACGTCACCGCCGACGAGGATTTCGTGGTCATCCGCAGCCGGGAAGACCTCGCCGGCCTGGTCGAGCGGATCGCCGCGCATGGCCCGCCCGCCTCCCTGCACGCCCGCCAGTCGCGCATCATCGAGCATCAGCTGAAGGGCGCCTTCGCCGCGAACTTCTTCTCCTTCCAGGGGTTCGATCCCGCGGCGCCCGAGGCGGCCGCCGACCTCGGGCGCAAGCTCGGCGAGCGGCTGCGCCGTCTCGGCCCGGACGGCGACGACTGGTACCGGCGGGCCCTGCCGCCCGGCGGGGGCGCGCGCGAGGGGTCGCCCCGCCGGTAGCGCGAAGAACGCGCGACCGGCGGAAACATCAGCCAGGCCCTTGGTTCGCTTGACCATCGGGGCGCCATTTGGATAGTGAACAGGCCGTGCGAGACAGGCAGAGCGGGCGTTGGGGCGGCGCACAGCCGCAGAAAGACAGGGTCCTTCGATGACGTCCCCCGGCTATGTGAACGTCGAACCGGGCGAGGGCGTGCGTCCGATGACCGAGTTCCGCTGGAACCCCGCCCAGATCGATTACGGCCAGCATTTCGCCTACGCAGATCTCGTGGCCCGTCCGACGCTGAAGGACCGGGCCGAGGCGCTGACGATCTTCGCGCTGAGCATGGTCAAGCTGCTGACCAAGCGCGCCATCCGCTACGAGATGATCCCCTACGACGTGCGGTCGGACGGCTCCGTGCGGGGGCGGCTACGCTTCGCCGGGGCCGCCTTGCGGAACATGACGGCAGGCTCGATGCGGCGTCGCCACGCCTCCACGGCCGCGTCCAAGGCCGCGGCCGTCATGGACCGCAACGGCTGCCTCGTGGTGACCATCCCGGAGGACCAGCGCGTCGCCCTGGAACAGGCCGCGGCCAGCCAGTTCGAGGCCCTGGCGGCCCGGCGCGGCCAGTCGAACGGCCGACGCCAGTTCGAGGAATCCCGCGGTCAGGCCAGCCGGCTGCAGCAAGCGGCCCTGTTCGAGCGGATCGAGGCCATCCTGCGGGATTCGGGCGTCATGGCGGCTTCGGACGCCTATCTGGGACGCCCCGCCCGGCTGATCGACGTCAATCCGCAGATCAACGACGTCACCGACACCTTCTGGCGCGACATCTTCCCGGACGCGAAGCTGGAGGAGCTGCCGGCCACGGCCTACTGCCATCGCGACGCCTCGGGCGGGGACCTGAAGGCGATCTTCTACCTGACCGACGTCGGCGAGCGGAACGGCCCCTTCAGCTATGTGCTGGGATCAAACCGGATCCGCATCTCCCGCCTTGACGACCTGATCTGCGAAGCCAACGACGGCAACGGCCTCGGCGCGACGGACGCGGTCGCCCGGCGCCGGTTCGCGGCCCTGCCAAGGAAGCTCCGGCAAAAGGGCGCCTTCGGCAACGACCTGACCCCGGCATCGCCGCTCAGCGCCGGAATCAACGCCGGCCTATGGGCGATCCAGGCACCGAAGGGCTCCATCGTCCTGTTCGACACCAAGGGCATTCACCGCGGCGGCATGGTCGTCGAGGGCGAACGTCGCGTCATCACCTGCGTGCTCGGATGAGGCTCGCCACGCGTCCGGTCGGAGCCCCCCGTCAGCCATGAAATATCATCCCGTCGTCCTGATGCTGGTCGTCTGGGGGCTGTGCATCGCGGCCTTCACCATCTTGCCGTTCCAGCTCGAGAATCGGGTGATGAGCCTGTACGGGTTCTTCATCCTCAGTCTGTTCATCGCGGTCTTCTGCGCGGGGGCGCTGACCGCCTCCCTGCCCCAAGCCCAGAGGCCGCGCCGGCGCGACGTGACCGTCGATTTCAGACTGGCGGACCGCGCCTTGATGGCGGCCGGCGTGATCGCCATCCTCGCCTCGCTGATCGATACCAGCGGACGCAACGTGCTGGACCTCGCCGACGCCTACCAGATCCGTTCGGACCGCGCCGGCAACCTCATGGCGGGCGACGAACGGGGCGGGTCGCTGTGGTTCCAGATCGCCTTCCTCACCTATCCGGCCAGCTACATCTACCTGGTTCGGGAGATCGGTTTTCGCGCGCGCCCGGTGTTGTGGAAGGTCGTCGTGTTCGGCCTGATGCCGGTGACGATGGCGTCGCTGGCGATGGGCGGCCGGGCGCCCCTGTTCTACGCGCTTCTGATGCTGATCTATGGTTTCGCCCTGCGCAGCCACACCTTCCCGAAGGTCAGACCGGCCGTGCGGGGCCCGGGCCCGCAGACGGCGATGCGGCCGCGCCGAAAGCCGTTGCTGCCTTTCCGCCTGACGGCGCCGGTCAAGATTGCGATCGGCGTGCTCGGCGCGGTCATGATGATCTATTTCGTCCAAGTGTTCCTGACCCGCGCCGACGTGGCCGGCGGCGTCGACGCCATGTTCGGGGTGGCGCACCATTCCTGGGGGGTCAATTTCAACGGCCCGGGGTCGAACATGATCTTCGCCCTGCTGGGCCCCGACGGCGCCTATCTGCTGTTCGTGTTCGTCTGGTACGCGGTCCAGGGACTGGTGATGTCGAACACCATCTTCACCAGCTACGACGGCCCCATGCTGCTGGGCGTGGGCGGCATCGACCTGGTCTCGGCCCTGATGCGCCGCGTCAACGGACAATTCGTGGCCGACGGCTACGCCCACCTCGCCAACATGAACGTCTATGGCTTCCTGCCGTCCGCGTTCGGCTCCCTCTACGTGGACTTCAAATTCTTCGGCCTGATCCTGTGCGGCGGGTGGGGCTGGCTGGCCGGTCTCGTCTACGGAAAGGTCAAGCGCGGCGTCGACCCGCTCTGGCTGCTGGCGGTGCCCTGCGTCACCCTCGGCATCGTGTTCAGCACCATCAACACGCCGATCGGCTTCTCCAACGGGCTGGTCACCCACAGCTGGCTGGTGGTCGTGATGATCCTCGCCCGCTCCGTCGTACTTCGCCCCGCGGCGGTCCAACAAGGCAGGCGATGATTCATGAGTTCGGCAGGGGGAATGTCCAGCTATCGGCCCGAGGTCGACGGCCTGCGCGCGATCGCGGTCACGGCCGTGATCCTGTTCCACACAAATCTGGGCATTGCGACCGGCGGATACATCGGCGTCGACGTGTTCTTCGTGATCAGCGGCTATCTGATCTCGTCCATCATCCTGCGCGAGATTGACCAGAAGCGGTTCACCTTCCTCGGCTTCTACGAACGCCGCATACGCCGCATCTTCCCGGCCCTGTTCGTGGTCCTCGTCGCCACCTCGCTGGCCTCGTGGTTCATCCTGCCCCCGGAGCAGATGCAGACCTACGCCCAGAGCGTGGTCGCCACGACAGCCTTCGCCGCCAACATCTTCTTCTGGCTGAAGAGCGGCTATTTCGGCGGTGACGCCGAGCTGTTCCCGTTGATCCACATGTGGAGCCTGGCGGTCGAGGAGCAGTACTACATCGTCTTCCCATTCTTGGTGATGATCGGCGCGATGGTTCGCAAGCGCTGGCTGCCTTGGGTGATGGGTGTGGTGTTCGTCGCCTCGTTCGCCGCCTGCGTCCACTATACGCGCGAGCAGCCCCTCTCGGCCTTCTTCCTGACCCCCATGCGGGCCTGGGAGCTGCTGGCAGGGGTGTTCATCGCCATGTACGAGCGGCCGTGGCGTGAGGCGCTGGGACGGATCCGCGGCGCCACGCCGGTCCTCGAATTGGTCGCCTTGGTCGCCGTCGTCGCGCCAGTCTTCCTGTTCGACAGCGAGACCCCCTTCCCGGGCGCCATCGCCGCCATCCCCGTCTTCGGCACGGCCGTCCTGATACTCGTCAGCGGCTCCACCTCGCCCGTGGGCCGCCTGCTTTCCAGCCGGCCGTTCGTAACCATCGGCCTGATCTCCTACAGCGCCTATCTGTGGCACCAGCCGCTCTACGCCCTGTCGCGTGTCCACGGCATCGCCGAACGGGGGCCGATCGTCTACGTCGTGCTGATCGCGGCGACTTTCGTGCTCGCCTGGCTGTCGTGGCGCTTCGTCGAGCAGCCGTTCCGCGACCGGCGGCGCTTCAGCCGCCTGAGGATCTACGCCGTCTTCGTCGTTCTTTCGGGCGCGCTGATCGCCGCCGGCGTGGCCGGCCATCTGGGCAAGGGTTTTCCCGGCCGCTTCGACAAGGAAACGCTCGCGCTGAACGCCACCGCCGCCTTCAGCCCGCGGCGGGACGAGTGCCACGGGGACCGCCTCAACCCCCGGCCGCCCGAAACCGCCTGCCGCTACTTCACCGACGAGGTGCACTGGGCGGTGCTGGGCGACAGCCACGGCGTCGAACTGGCCCACGCCTTGGCGGAACGGCTGCGGCCGTCCGGGCAGGGCCTGCTGCACATGACCTATTCCGGCTGCCAGGCCGCCCTTACCTTCGAGGCCAACGACCCGACCTGCACAGCCTGGCTCAAGGAAAGCGTCGACTATCTGGAGCGCGCGTCGGAGATCACGGACATCGTGGTGGTGTTCCGCCACAGCTTCCATCTGTTCGGCGACCAGACAAAGACCTTCCCGCGCGTGCCTGACAGCCCGCCTCTGTTCCTGCGCGACCGGCCAGCCGAAGCGGCCCGCCAAAACTACGTGGCCAGCTTCGAAACGCTGGTCCGCCGCCTGACCGCCAGCGGCAAGCGGGTGCACATCCTCCAGCCCGTGCCGGAGCTGCCGACCCATGTGGAGCGCTATATCTTCGCCCGCGACCGCGACGAGCCGAACCGCGTCACCGGCGCCTCGATGCAGTACTACCGCGAACGCAACTCCTTCATCCTGCCGGTCCTGGCCCGCCTTGACGCCCTGCCGAACGTCAGCCTTCTGGACCCGGTCCCGACGCTCTGCGACGTCGACCAGTGCCGCTCGATCATCGACGGGGCGTCCATGTACTACGACGCCGACCATCCCAGCCTGGAGGGCGCCCGCCGGCTGATTGACGACCAGATCTCGTCCGGCGCCCTGACGCTCCCGCCCGCGAACGGCGCCGCCGATGGCGGGTGAGTTGAAACGGGTATTGGTCACCGGGGCCAACGGCTTTCTGGGCCGCGCCGTGGTCGAAGGCCTGTCAGCGCGCGGTCGGCTCGTCCGCGCCGCTGTGCGTCGGGACGAGGGCGGCTGGCCCGCCGGCGTCGAGGCGGTCTCCGTCGGCGACCTGACATCGATCACCGACCCGATCGAAGCCCTGTCCGGCGTGGACGCCATCGTCCACTGTGCCGCCCGCGCCCATGTGCTGAAGGAGACGGCCGGCGATCCGCTGGCCGAGTTCCGCGCGGTCAATACGGAGGCGACGCTGGCGCTGGCCCGCAAGTCGGCCGAGGCCGGCGTGCGGCGCCTCGTCTTCATCTCCAGCATTGGCGTCAACGGCGCCCAGACCCGCGGCCGGGGCTTCCGCTACGACGATCCGGCCCAGCCTCACTCGTCCTACGCCGTCTCCAAGCACGAGGCGGAGCTCGGACTTAAGGCGCTGGCGGCCGAAACCGGACTGGAGGTGGTTGTCATCCGGCCGCCGCTGATCCTCGGGCGCGAGCCCAAGGGCAATCTGGCGACGCTGAACCGGGTCATCGCCCGCGGTTGGCCCCTGCCTTTCGGCCTCGTCAGCAACAACCGGCGCGATCTCGTGTCGCTGGAGACCCTGACCGACCTCGTCGACGTGGTCGTTGATCATCCCGCCGCGCCGGGCCAAATCTTCCTCGTCAGCGACGGCGCCCCCCTGTCGACCCGGAGCCTGCTCGAGCGAATGGCGGCATGGCAGGGTCGGCGGCCCGCCCTGCTGCCGGTTCCGCCGGTCCTGATGAGCCTGCCGCTCAAGCTGGCGGGCAAAAGCGGCCTGGCCTCACAGCTGTTCGGCGATCTGGAAGTCGACATCGAACACACCCGGCGCACCCTGGACTGGTCGCCCCCTTCTGCTGGCCGCGACTCTTGACTTGCGCGCTCGGCGTTCGCCATGACCGGGCTCCCTGCTGGAGATTGTATTGACCGGGCCCTTCAACATTCTCCTGACCTCGGCCGGACGCCGCGTATCGCTGGCCCGCCTTCTGCGCGCGGACGCCGCGGCGTTGGGCTTCGCGCCGCGCATCGTCGTCGCCGAGATGCAGCCGGCCCTGTCGGCGGCCGCCGCGGATGCGGACGCCCGCCACGCCGTGCCGTCCGCGACCCATCCCGACTATGTCCCGGCCCTGCTGGACGTCTGCCGGCGCGAGGACATCCGCTTGCTGGTTCCGACCATCGACACAGAGCTCAACGCACTCGCCGCCCACCGGGCCGAGTTCGAGGCGGCCGGCGTGCTGGTCAACGTCTCCTCGCCGGCGGCCATCGATATCGCCCGCAACAAGGCGGAGACGGCGTGGGTGCTTTCGGCGGCCGGGGTCGGCACGCCCCGCACCGCCTGGCCGCACGATGTGCTCGCCGCGCCGGGCGACTGGACCTGGCCCCTGATCTTCAAGCCGAACGGCGGTTCGTCCTCGGTCGGCCTGCGCCAGATCGGCGCCGTCAATGAACTGGCCGAGTCGCTGGCCCGCTGGCCGGACGGCATTGTGCAGGACATGATCCGGGGGCCGGAATACACGGTCAATATGTTCGTCGGCCCGGAGGGCGCCTGCCGCGCTGCCGTGCCCCACCTGCGCCGCGAGCTGCGGGGCGGCGAGGTGTCCAAGGGGCTCACGGTGCGGCGTCAGGACATGACCGACGCCGCCCACGCCATCGCCGCCGCCCTGCCGGGCGCGTTCGGCGCCCTGTGCTTCCAGGCGTTCGCCACCGAGGCGGGCCCCGTGGTGTTCGAGATCAACGCGCGTTTCGGCGGCGGCTTCCCGCTGGCGCACCAGGCCGGCGCCCGTTTCACCCGCTGGCTGATCCAGCTGGCGGCCGGAGCCGAGCCCGACCTTTCCGACGACTGGACGGACGGCGTGACCATGCTGCGCTACGACGACGCCGTCTTCGGCCTCGCCGGCCCCGATGAGCGCGCCGCATGGCTGGGGTGATCGTCCTCGATCTGGACGACACCCTCTATCTGGAGCGCGACTACGCCCGTTCGGGCTTCGCGGCGGTCGGCGACCACCTGCGCGGCCGGCTGGGGATCGCGGACGCCGGCGACCGCGCCTGGAGCCATTTCGAACAGGGCCGGCGCGGCGATCTGTTCAACCGGGTGCTGGCCGACGCTGGCGTGGCGGCGGATCCCGACCTGATCCGCGAACTGGTCGAGGTGTATCGTTCGCACCGGCCGACCGTGACCCTCCTGCCCGACGCCGAAGCCTTCATCGAACGCGCCCTCGCGGCCGGTCGCGTGCTGGCCCTGATCTCCGACGGCCCGATCGCCGCCCAGTCGGCCAAGGTCGAGGCCCTCGCCCTGCGGCGCTGGTTCAACCCGGTCATCCTGACCGACGCCTGGGGCCGGGAGTTCTGGAAGCCCCACGAGCGGGCCTATCAGGCGGTGATGGACCAGCACGGACGGCCGCCCGCCGATCATGTCTACATCGGCGACAACCCCCTGAAGGATTTCCACGCGCCGAGGCGTCTCGGCTGGAACACCATCCGTATCCGGCGCGCGGGCGGCGAGCATGCGGCGGCCGAGCCGGCCTCCGACGACGGCCGCCCGACGCACGAAACCCGCGATCTGGATGAGGTCGCCGCCCTGCTCGGCCTGCGCTGACAACGGGCGAACAGTCTGCGGCGATGGGCACGCAGCCGCTTCCTCCAAATCCGGTGATGCGCTAGACGAACGACGGGTCCGGCCACGCCCGTCCGGGGGCTGAGGCGCCGCGTCGCGGGCCGATCAATGGAGAATTTGTCGTGAGCGTCTTCGTAATCGCCGAGGCTGGCGTCAACCACAACGGCGACGCCGATCGCGCGCTGGCCATGGTCGATGCGGCCCGCGAGGCCGGCGCCGACGCCGTCAAATTCCAGAGCTTCTCGGCCGACAAGGTCATCGGCCCGACCGCGGAAAAGGCCGAGTACCAGAAACGCGAGACCGGCGAAGGCAGCCAGCGCGACATGGTCCGCCCGCTGGAGATGTCCGAGGAGCTCCACCACCGACTCGTGGCGCGTTGCGAAGCCCAGGGCATCGAGTTCATGTCGACGCCGTTCGACTATGACGCCCTGGAACTGCTGATGCGGCTCAAGGTCCGGCGCATGAAGGCCCCGTCCGGCGAGATCGCCAATCCCGACTACCTGCGGCGCATGGCGGCCAAGAACCTGCCGATGATCGTCTCGACCGGCATGGCGACCCTCGAGGAAATCCAGGAGGCCGTGACCCTGATCGCCGCCACCCGGGCCTCGCTCGGCTTCACGGCGCCGATGACCGACATGGTCACCATCCTGCACTGCACCTCGAACTATCCGGCCGAATGCGCCGACGTGAACCTGCGCGCCATGCGCACCATCGCCGACGCCACGGGACTGCCCGTCGGCTATTCGGATCATACGCTCAGCCTGTCGGTGCCGACCGCGGCCGTCGCGCTCGGGGCTACGGTGATCGAGAAGCATTTCACCCTCGACAACACCCTGCCCGGACCCGACCACCGCGCCTCGCTCGAGCCGCACCAGCTGGCCGCCATGATCCGCCAGATCCGCGAGGTCGAGGTCGCGCTGGGCTCGCCGATCAAGGCCCCGTCGGAAGCCGAACTGGCCGTCCGGGCCGTGGCGCGCCGCTCCATCACGGCGACCCGCGACCTCCCCGCGGGGCACGTTCTGACGGCCGACGACATGATCCTGCTGCGGCCCGCCAGCGGCATCGCCCCGAAGCACCTGGACGAGATGGCAGGCCGGACCCTGGCCGAGGCGGTAGCCGAGGGCACGCCCTTCCAGTGGAGCCACCTGGTCTGAGCATGCGGCACATCTGCTACATCAGCGGCACGCGGGCCGATTTCGGCCTGATGCGACGGACGCTCGACTGCATCCGGGATCATCCCGGCCTGCGGCTGTCCGTGCTGGTGACCGGCATGCACCTGTCGCCGCTGCATGGCGAGACGGTCTCAGAGATCGAGGCCGCCGGCATGCCGATCGGCGCCCGTCTGCCAGTGCCCGTCGAACCGGCGACCGGCGCCACGATGGCCCGCAACATCGGCACCATGCTGAGCGGCTTCGTCGACGCCATGGAGGCCGACCGGCCGGATGTGGTGCTGCTGCTGGGCGACCGCGGCGAGATGCTGGCCGGCGCCATGGCCGGCATCCACCTCAACATCCCCGTCGCCCACATCGCCGGCGGCGAGCGTTCCGGCACTGTGGACGAGCCGGTCCGGCACGCCATCTCCAAGCTTTCACACCTGCATTTCACCGCCACGGCCGAGGCGCGGGACCGCCTGATCCGCATGGGCGAGGCCGCGGAGCATATCCATGTGGTCGGCGCCCCGGGCATCGACGGCCTGATCGAGGGGCCCCTGCTCCCCAGAACAGAGGTGATGCGCGCGCAAGGCCTCGATCCCGCGCGTCCGTTCGCCCTGATGGTCTATCATCCGGTGCTTCAGGAGGCGGGCGACGGCGGATCGGATGCGGCCTGCCTGCTGCAAACCCTCGCCGACAGGGGCTGCCAGGTGCTGGCCCTGATGCCCAATTCCGACGCGGGCGCGGACGGGGTGCGATCCGCGCTCACGGAAGCCGAAGGCACGCCCGGCGTGACCGTCCGCACCCATCTGGCTAGGGACGAATTCCTGCAAGCCATGGCGGTCGCCGATGTGATGGTCGGCAATTCCAGTGCCGGCATCATAGAGGCCGCGAGCTTCGGCACGCCGGTTCTCAATGTGGGTCGCCGCCAGATGCTGCGCGAGCGCAACGCCAACACCACCGACGTCGCCTGCACACCCGAGGCGGTGTCCAGCGCATTGAAACAGCTTCTGGACAAGGGCCGGTTCGCGCCGGCCAATGTCTATCGCGCCGACGGCAACGCCGGCCGGGCCATCGCACGGCTGCTCGCCGAGGCGACCTTGGACGCCGCGCTCTTGCGCAAGGTCAACGTCTACTAATGCTGGCGACGATCTGCGATTGGATGGCCCTGACGTGAAAAAACTTTCCGCAACTCGCTCCGCGACCATTCGCGACGCCATGGCCACGATCAATGACTCGGGCATGCAGATGCTCCTGCTCGTCGACGACGAGGGCCGCTTCCTTCGGACCGTGACCGACGGCGACCTGCGCCGCCTGCTGCTGAACGGGGCCGAGATGGGCGGGACTCTCGAGAGCCTACCGGACCTCGATTCCGTGACCGGGCCGGAGACCATCTCGCCCAAGACCGCCCTCAAGCTGATGGATCGGCACGAGATCAATCACCTGCCCCTGATCGACGAGGACGGCCGCGTGGCGCGGGTGCTGGAGCGGCGTGAAATCGGCCCGCCCATCCTGTTGTCCACGCCGCACATGGGCGAGGCCGAACTGCACTATGTGGAAGAGGCCTTCCGCACCAACTGGATCGCCCCCCTCGGTCCCAATGTCGACGCCTTCGAGCGCGAGATCGCCGATCTGGTCGGGGCCGGCCACGCCGCCGCGGTCTCCTCTGGCACTGCGGCTCTCCATCTGGCGGTGCGCATCCTTGGGGTGAAGCCCGGGGACAAGGTCTTCTGCTCGACCCTGACCTTCGCCGCCTCGGCCAATCCGATCGTCTACGAGGGCGGCGAGCCGGTGTTCATCGACAGCGAGCCCGGCAGCTGGAACATGTCGCCACAGGCGCTGGAGCGCGCCTTCGACGCCGCCGTGGCCGAGGGCTGGCTTCCGAAGGCCGTCATCGTGGTCGACCTGTACGGCCAGAGCGCCGACATGGACGCCCTGAACGCCATCTGCGATCGCCACGGCGTGCCGGTGATCGAGGACGCCGCCGAGAGCCTCGGTGCGCGCTACAAGGGCAAGCCGTCGGGCATCTTCGGCCGGATGGGCGTCTATTCGTTCAACGGCAACAAGATCATCACCACCTCCGGCGGCGGCATGCTGCTGTCCGACGACGAGGAGCTGATCAAACAGGCGCGCTTCCTGGCCACCCAGGCCCGTGATCCGGCGCCGCACTATCAGCACAGCCAGATCGGCTTCAACTACCGGATGTCGAACATCCTCGCCGGGGTCGGACGCGGCCAGCTGCAGGTCCTCGACCAGCGGGTGGAGGCGCGGCGGGCCGTCTTCGAGGCCTATCGCGACGGCCTGGCGGATATCGACGGCCTGGAGTGGCAGCCGGAGCCGGACTGGAGCCATTCCAATCGCTGGCTCTCGGCCCTGACCATCGACCCGGAGGTAACCGGCTTCACGGCGTCGGAGGTGATCCGGCGTCTGTCGGAGGAGATGATCGAGGCCCGTCCGGTGTGGAAGCCGATGCACCTGCAGCCGGTCTTCGCCCACTGCCGCCATTTCGCGCACGGCAACGAGCCGGTGTCGGACCGCATCTTCGAGCGGGGCATCTGCATGCCTTCGGGGTCGAACCTGAGCCTGGACGAGATCGCGCGGGTCGTGGAGGCCATGCGCGCCGTCTTCAAGGGCCGCTGACGCCATGAAGCGGGCCTTCGATTTCATCATGGCTCTGGCGGCGCTCGTCGTGTTCGCCCTGCCCATGGTCGCCGTGGCGATCGCGGTGAGGGTCACATCAAAAGGGCCGGCGATCTACTGGTCCGATCGGGTCGGACGGGGCAACAAGCTGTTCCGCATGCCCAAATTCCGCTCGATGCGGATCGACACGCCGGCGGTCGCCACCCATCTGCTCAGCGACACCACCGCCTGGCTGACGCCCATCGGCGGCTTCCTGAGAAAGAGCAGCCTCGACGAATTGCCGCAGCTCTGGAGCATCCTTGTCGGAGACATGTCGATCGTCGGCCCGCGCCCTGCCCTGTTCAACCAGGACGACCTGATCGCCTTGCGCACCGAGCACGGCGTGCATCGGCTGCGCCCCGGACTGACCGGCTGGGCCCAGGTCAACGGTCGTGACGAACTGCCCATTCCCGACAAGGTCCGCCTGGACGTGGAATACCTTCAGACCCGCAGTTTCGGCCTGGACCTGAAAACCATCTGGCTGACGGTCGGCAAGGTCATCCGGGCCAAGGACATCTCGCACTAGGCGAGACCCTCCGCCGGGGGTTCAGGCGCGCCGCAGAGGGAAGATGGAGGCGGGCGCTTCCTCGGAAGAGACCGCGCGCACCTTGGCCAGGATGTCGAAGATCAGCGCGCGCGTTTCCACGGGATCGCCCGTCCGGGCGACCTTCTCCAGCTTGTTCACCGTGTGCTCGGTCATCCGCGCGCCCTGGATGCGGTCGGTGACGCACATCAGGCTCTGGCCGCACATCTGCGAGACCTCGCTGGAATCGACCAGTTCCTCGAACAGCTTCTCGCCGGGGCGCAGGCCGGTTACCTCGATCTCGATATCGCGGCCCGGCGTCTTGCCGGACAGTTCGATCAGCTGGCGCGCCAGATCCATGATCTTCACCGGCTTGCCCATGTCGAGCACGAATACACCGAGCGGACCGTCCGGCTGGCGGGCGGAATGGGCCGTGGCGTGCAGCACCAGCTGGACCGCCTCCGGAATGGTCATGAAGTAGCGCTCGATGTCGGGGTGGGTCACCGTCACCGGCCCGCCCCGTTCGATCTGGGCCCGGAAGGTCGGGACCACCGAACCGGCCGAACCCAGCACATTGCCGAAGCGCACGACGCTGAAGCGGGTGTTGCCGGCGGCGGTCTGTTGCGCCCGGACCACCGCCTCGGCCAGACGCTTGGTCGCGCCCATGACGTTCGGCGGATCGACGGCCTTGTCGGTCGAGATGAAGACCATGTGCTTCACCCCGGCGGCGTTGGCGGCCTCGGCCACATTCCAGGTGCCGACGACATTGGTCAGCACGCTTTCGCACGGGTGCCGCTCCATCAGGGGCACGTGTTTCAGGGCCGCGGCGTGAAACACCACATCGGGCCGTTCCTTGCTGAAGCAGTCGTTCAGCAGTGACCGGTCGCGGACGTCATGGAGGTATTCGTGACGTGACAGGGTCGGCCAGCGGTCGCCGATCTCCTGATCGATCTTGAACAGTCCGAACTCGGAGTTGTCGAACATCGCCAGATGGCCGCAGCCAAGGCTCGCGACCTGCCGGCAGATCTCCGAGCCGATCGAGCCCCCGGCCCCGGTGACGAGCACTCGCCGTCCGGCGACCAGCGCCCGCAGCGGCGCGTCGTCCAGCCTTACCGGCGCACGGGCCAGCAGTTCTTCCAGCTTGAACTCGCGCATGGCGTGGTCGTCGCGGCCGGCGCCGACCTCGACCAGGCTGGGCGTGCGCAGAAGCTTGACGCCGCGGGACCGCAGCTGGCCCAGCCGCTCGACGCCGAAGTCGGCGGGGCTGAAAGAGGCGTCCAGGAAGACGATCGCCGGTCCGGCCCCGCGATTGGCCAGATCCTCCAGCAGGTCGGCGGCCGCCCCCACCCCGGGCAGGACCTTGACGCCCCGCAATTCTCGCGCCGCCGCGCCCTCCGCATCGGTGACGATCCCCTCCGGACGGTAGTCGTCGTCGCTCCGCGACAGCTCGCGCAGGAAGGTGTCGGCCCGGTCCATTCCTCCCACCAGGATCAGCGGCGTCCGCTCGTCCTGTTTGCCGAGGAAGGGGATCAGGCCTTTGAGGGCTTCGCGATCGTGGGCGATGCGCCGCGCCAGCACCAGCGCCAGCGTCATCACGACGTCCAGCACCGGCAGGATCAGCAGGGCCGTCCGGGGCAACGACGCCCCGCGCTCGAGGAAGAAGTTGAAGGCGAGGAAGATGAAGGCCGACAGCACCGAGGTCCGCACGATCGGACCGATGTCGACGATCGACACATAGCGCCAGAGCGCCCGGTCGGTGCGGAAAGCCAGGTCGAGGCCGAGGCCCAGCATCGCAAACGCAACGGCATGCGGCCATGCCGCGAGGGTCGCCTGCAGGAGGGCGGCAAGCGTCAGTCCGCCCCCGGACACCAGCAGATAGGCGCCGATCACCGCCGCACCGCGGATACCCGCGCGCGCCGCCATCTTCAGTCCGCGGATCACCAATGTCGTCGCAATGCCCAAGTCAGTCGTGCCGATAATCTCGCACCCCCATGCCCTTCGTCCGCAGTATAACTGCGATCGATCTCAGTAGGGTGACGAAATCAGACGGTCCCTTCACTTCAATACCGCTCGGGCGGAGTCCGCCGACGCCCGTCCACGGCATTCCCCCGAACGGCTCTCAATGGTCAAAAGCCAGAAAAGTTCCGGCCTCTTAGACCGTTCCGGACAGGCTGTCACGAGAAGCAGCCGGCCAAGCGTAACGTCGCTCGCCGAAAGTATACGCCTCCCCGACAACCATCACAAAAAGGGCGATTTCTTGAATTTCCCCCCGGAAGGAGACACCGGTTACCCAATCGCGCCGCAGAGGGGCGAGACGCCGGACCGTCGAGGCGCTAGAAGACCTTTGACCGAGCCTCGGCGGGGGAATGATGACGATCTATCCGGTGATCATGTGCGGCGGGGCCGGAACGCGCCTGTGGCCCGCCTCCCGTCCCGGACGCCCCAAACAATTCCTCGCTCTGGCGGGGGACCGGTCGCTCTTCCAGAACACGGTCCTCAGGGTTGCGCCGCTGGCTGTCGACGGGCGGGTGCTCGTCGTGGCCGGCGCGCGTCATGCCGACGCCGTCGCGGCCCAACTGGCCGAGGTGGGTGTCGAGGCGATCGTGCTGCTGGAGCCCGAAGCCCGCGATTCCGGCCCGGCCATGGCGGCCGCGGCCGCCTTGATCGAAAGCCTCGATCCGGATGGCGTGGCCGCGATCGTGGCGTCGGACCACCACATCCCTGACGCCGGGGCCTTCCGCGACGCGGTCAGGATCGCGGCGGTCGAGGCGGCGACCGGCCGCATCATCACACTGGGCGTCACGCCGACATCTCCCTCGTCGGCCTATGGCTACATCTGTCCGTCGGCTCCCGGCCTGGCGCCGGTCAGCCGCTTCGTCGAAAAGCCGGACCCGGAGACCGCCGCCCGCTACGTCGCGGAGGGGTTTCTGTGGAACAGCGGCAATTTCATCGTCTCCGCCCGCACCCTGATGGAAGAACTGGCGGCCCACGCGCCCGCCATCGCGCGGCAGGTCCGCGCCTCCCTGCCCGACCGCGGGGACTCCGGACCGGTCGTCCGGCTCGGCGACGCCTTCCGGTCGGCTCCGAAGATCTCGATCGACTACGCTGTGATGGAGAAGAGCGACCGGACCTCGGTGCTGCCGGTCGATTTCGCCTGGTCCGACGTTGGGGCCTGGGACTCCGTCCTGGAGACAGGGCACGGCCAGGCGGGGCTCCATATCGGCATCGACAGCGACAACTGCCTGGTCCGTGCGCCCGACGGTATGGTCGTGGCCACCCTGGGGGTCTCCAACATCGCGGTGATCGTCGAGCCGGACGCGGTGCTGGTCTGCGCCCTCGATCGGGCCCAGGAGGTCAAGAGCGTCGTCGACCGGGTCAAGATCGAGGCGCCGGACCATGCCGACATCCCCGACCGGCGCGAGCCGGCCCCCTTCGCGCACTTCGGCGACTGGATGCGCACCGCGGCCCTGCCGTTGTGGACCACCCTCGGCGTCCATGCCGACGGAGCCTTCGTCGAGACGCTGACAGCCGAGGGGCGGCCCCTCGAAAAACTCCGTCGGGCGCGGGTGCAGAGCCGCCAGATCTTCGTCCTGTGTCGCGCCGGCGCCCTCGGCTGGGGCGGACCCTGGCGCGCCCGGGCGGAAGCGGGACTGGACCGGTTTCTGGAGCGCTACCTCCGGCCCGACGGGACCGTTCGCAACGCCCTGAACCCCGACGGGACCGTGCTGGACGATACCGCCCTGCTGTACGAGCAGGCCTTCGCCCTTCTGGCGCTGGCGAGCGCCCACGCGGCCGGAATTCGGGCCGACCTGTGCGAGACCCACGCCCGGAACCTGCTGGATCAGCTCCAGAGCGGGCGGTCAGCCGCGGGCGGCTGGCGCGAGACGGGAGCTCACCCCTTCCAGGCCAACGCCAATATGCACCTGTTCGAAGCCGCCCAGGCCTGGTCGGCACGGGGCGTGGACGATCGCTGGAACGAGGTCGCCGATGCCATCGCGGACCTCGCCCTGACCCGATTCATCGATGCGGAAGGGGGCTTCCTGCGCGAGTTCTTCGACGCGGATTGGCGTCCGGCGTCGGGCGACGACGGCCGGGTGGTCGAGCCGGGGCACCAGTTCGAATGGAGCTGGCTGCTCACGCGGCATGCACTGGCCCACGGCGATGAGCGGGCCCTCCACGCCGCCAGGAGGCTTTACAGTCACGGTCTGCGCGGGGTCGATCCCCGGCGCGGCGTAGCCGTCGATCAACTCGACGACAGGCTGAAGGTCCGCAATGGCGCAGCCCGACTCTGGCCGCAGGCGGAATGGCTCCGCGCCGCCCTCGCCATGGCGGAACTGGCGGAAGAGCCGGAGCGGCAGGAGCGGCTGGCCGAGGCCCGCAGGGCGATGCGGGCGCTGAACCGTTATCTGCGCCCGAACGGCGCGTGGCGCGACACGCTCCTGGACGACGGCCGCTTCCTCGACGGCCCGGCCCCGGCCAGCTCGCTGTACCACATCGTCGGCGCCTTCGATCAGGTCTGCGCGGCCGCGCGGGCCGGCCTGATCGCAGACGGCCCTGCGGACCTGACCTGACGATTTGAACCGACGGGGCCGGTCCGCGTTGTTGATCGCCGGCCGGGGGGCCGGGCTTCATCCCCTGTTCACCGGCGACAACGTCTTCTAGAGACGGCTCCGGATGCGAGACTGACGTGATCGATCTGCACTGCCATATCCTGCCCGGCATAGACGACGGGGCGCCGGACCTCGACACCTCGCTGGAAATGGCGCGGATGGCGGTCGCCGACGGCATCACCGTCACCGCCTGCACGCCCCATATGATGCCGGGCCACTATGAGAACACCTCGGACGGCGTCCGCTCGGCGGTGATCGCCCTGCAGACGGAACTGGACAGGGCCGGCATCCCCCTGCGCCTGGTCACGGGCGCTGACGTGCATTTGACGCCCGGCCTGGCGGCCGGCCTGCGCGACGGCTCGAAACTGACCCTGGCCGACACCCGCTATTTCCTGTTCGAGCCGCCCCACAATACCGCTCCGCCGCGCATGTCGGAGGCGGTTTTCGACTGTATGGCCGCCGGGTTCCACCCGATCATCACCCACCCGGAGCGCCTCCGGTGGATCGAGGATCACTACGACCTGATGGTCCAGATGACCGAGGCCGGCGCCTGGATGCAGATCACCGCCGGCTCCGTCACCGGTCGTTTCGGCAAACGCACCCAGTATTGGGCCGAACGCATGCTGGACGAGGGCCTCGTCCATATTCTCGCCACCGATGCGCACAACCTTCGCAGTCGTTCGCCGGTGCTTTCCGAAGCCGTTCGGGCGGTCGCTCTCAGGCTTGGTGAGCAGGCGGCGAACGACATGGTGTTGACCCGACCCCTCGCCGTGCTTGAAAACGCTACGCCCGCCTCGGCTCCGGCCGCGGTCGGCGCCCCCCGCCAGGCCTCCCGGTCCGGCTTCTTCAAACGGCTGTTCAAGGCCGCCTGAGTTTCAAGGTACTGTCGCCATGATGCGCGCCCTTTCGCTGGTCCTGATCGCCTCGGCCACCCTCCTCGCAGCCTGCGGGGGGCCGAAGATGGACGTCAGCCAGATGACCGCCGCCCAGCCGGTCGACCTGCAGACGGCAGGCCAGATCGCGGCGGCTCCCCAAGCCGAATATCAGATCGGCGTGGGCGACAAGCTGAGCCTGCGGGTCTTTCAGGTTCCCGACCTGTCCTTCGACGAACTGACCGTCGACACCTCGGGCAACATTCAGATGCCGCTGATCGGGGCCATCCGCGCCTCGGGCCTGACCTCGGGTGAGCTGTCGACCGCGGTCGCCGGGCGGCTGAGCACCCAGTATCTGCGCAATCCGCAGGTCACCGTCACGGTGACCGAGGCCGCCAGCCAGAAGATCACCGTCGACGGGGCCGTGACCAAGCCCGGCGTCTACACGATGCGCGGCACGACGTCGCTGCTTCAGGCCGTGGCCATGGCCGAAGGGCCCAGCCGCGTCGCCGACCTCACCAAGGTGGCGGTGTTCCGCACCATCGACGGCCAGCGCTCCGTCGCCCTGTTCGACCTCGCCGCCATCCGGCAGGGCCGCGCCGAGGACCCGAGGGTGATGGGCGACGACGTCATCGTGGTCGACACGTCGCGGATGAGCGCCACCATGCGGGAGCTCGTCAACGCCCTCCCGGCCCTGTCGATCTTCCGTCCGTTCTGATCCGTGCGGTCGCCCGCGCGACTGGTCGCCGTCGGATCACTGGCGCTCGCCCTGGCCGCAGGCGCGTGCGGCCACCCCGCGCCTGACGCCGGCGCCGCCCGTCTTCAGGACGGGCCGGCGGTGCGGCTGGAGCGCCTGACGGGACTGGATGTCCGGGTGGCTGAGGTGGCCTGGACGCTGGCCCAGGCCAATGCGGACCTGTGCCCGGTGACTCGCCCCCGGGCGGGCTGGACATTGCAATCGGCCACCCAGTACGGCGCCGAACTCAGGCCCCTGGCGGAGGCTCGATATGGACTGGAAGGGGATCTGCCGGGCGTGCTGGCGTCCCCGCCCGGAAGCCCCGCGGCCGAGGCCGGCCTCGCCCCCGGAGACCTGATCCTGTCGGTCAACGGCCAGCCCCTCGCGCCGGGAGAGGCGCGCGCCGGGGAGTCCTATGACGGACTGCAGGCCAACGCCGCCGTCCTCGACGGCGCCCTGACCCTGGGCCAGGCCGTGTTAACGGTGCGCCGCGCGGGCGCCGCGCGAGACGTCGCCGTGCGTCCCGTTTCCGCCTGCGCCTATCCGACCCAGGTCGAGGTCACCGGGACCCTGCGCAGTCGGACCGATGGACGTCATGTCTTCATTTCGGACGGCATGGCCAACCTGGCCGGGAACGAGGACGAACTGGCCTTCGTGCTCGCCCACGAACTGGCCCATGCAGTGCTCGAGCACCGTTCCCAGCCCGATGTCGTGGGCGTTCGCGGCGGCCTGAACTGGGCGATCTCCATGCGCCGCGGCCTGTCGCTCAGCGCCGAGGCGGACGCCGACCGACTGGGGCTGTTCCTGCTGGCGAGAGCCGGGTTCGACCCCTGGCGGGCGATCGAATTCCTGAACCGCTACGAAGCCGCGGACAGCGGAGCGCGCAGCGTCCAGATCAACGCCGGCGGCATCTATGAGTCCGCCAGCGGCCGCCGCCGCGCCTTGCAGCCGGTGCTCGAGGACATCGCCGCCCGTCAGGCCGCCGGTCGCGCCCTCATTCCCTGACGGCGACCCGACGCCGCGCGGTCAACGCCAGCAACGCCAGTCCGATGGCGATCCCGACCCCGTCGGCGACGACGTCCCATACGTCCGCGTCACGCCCGACCTGCGGCAAGCCCTGCACCAACTCCACGCCGACGCCCGCCGACAGCATGATCAGAACCAACAGGCTGCGGCGAAGTCCCGGCCATCCCCGGCCGGCCAGAACCGTCAGGGCGGCGAAGGCGAGGGCATGGTTCGCCTTGTCCCATGGAAGGCCTGAATCAGCCCCGCTGACAGGCCTGAACGCCAGCCAGCCCACCACGATGGCGCATACCAGCGTGGCCGTACGGAACAGTCGGCTGTTGCGGTCGTTTGGGGATTCCGGGCCGGGGCGGGCGTCTTGATTCGCGCGTGTCATGGACTTGGGTTAACCTCTCTTTGGAGGGACGGGGCGATGTCGACACGAAGGACGAGCGGTCTGGATCGCTTGCGACCCGAAAGCCGCAGCAACCTTGAACCGTCGCCTTTCGGCGCCCGCGCCGCCGGCCTGTACAGCGAAGTTGTCTGGGATCGAAGCTGGGCCGTTCCAGCCCGCGACAAGCGCGCGCCTGCGGCTCGCGCCGATCATCAGGCCCTGCCGCCTGAATAACGCCCGTGCTTGACCTCCCGACGCCCCCGCCGACAAAATCAGGCGTAGGTTACGGCCCCTGGACTGTGGAATTCGTGTGCGCGCCGCGAGGCTTTGCGATATCAGCCTCAACCTGACGTGACCGGCGGCCCGGGCCGCTTTCGTATGAGCGACTGAATGATGCTGGGCGACCCCTCCTCCGCCGATGATCGTAACCCGCGCGCGGGCCGCCCGGCCGCCGGATCCGGCGATCCGTCCTACGATGACGGCGCGACCGCCGCGTGGGCGGAAGAACCGCAGGAACAGGCGGCCTTCGACCTGGCCGTCTACTGGCGCCTGGCCCTCAAGCACCGGATTCTGATCCTCGGCTGTTTCCTGGGCGCTCTCGCGATCGGGGCCGCGCTGACCTTGCTGATGACGCCGATCTACACGGCGACCGCGACCTTGCAGATCGACCGCGAGTCCGCGCGCGTCGTGACCACGGAAGATGTGGCGCCCCGCGAAAACATGGTCATGGGCGAAGAGTTCTTCCAGACCCAGTATGGCCTGCTGCGCAGCCGGTCCCTCGCCGAACGCGTCGTCGAGAGTCTCGGCCTCGCCAGCTCCGACCAGGCGCTCGCCTCTCTCGGCGTCGCCCCCCCCGAGCGGAACGGAACCGCCGCGGTCCAGGCCGAGCGTCGCCGCGCCGTCGCCCTGGAGGCGGTTCAGGACGGTCTGGGCGTCACCCCCGTGAGGGGCTCGCGTCTCGTCGCGATCAGTTTCGACAACCCCGATCCTGTGGTCGCGGCCCGCGTCGCCAACGCCTTCGCCGAGAATTTCATCCAGTCCAACCTGGACCGCAAATACGAGAGCTCCTCCTATGCGCGTGAGTTCCTGGAGGAGCAGATCGCCCAGACCAAGGGCCGCCTCGAGGAAGCCGAACGCCAGCTGGTCGCCTATGCGGCCAACCAGCAGATCATCAATGTCGGCGGCTCCGGTCAGGGCGAAGGCGAAGGCGGCGGCACCCAGTCGCTCGCCTCGAACAACCTCGTCGCCCTGAACAGCTCCCTGGCGTCGGCCCGGGCCGCCAGGGTCGCGGCCGAGGAAAAATGGCGCTCGGCGCGCTCCACAGCGCTGATGACCTTGCCCGAGGTGCTGCAGAACCCCTCGATCCAGCGGCTCTCCGAACAACGCGCCCAGCTCGACTCCGAGTATCAGCAAAAGCTGAGCGTCTATCAGGAAGACTATCCCGAGATGGTCCGCCTGCGCGCCCAGATCACCGAGATCGACGGCCAGGTCCAGGCGCTGGCGGCCAATATCCGCAGCTCCATCCAGAGCCAGTACGTCATCGCCGCCAACCAGGAGCGCTCGCTCCAGGCCCAGGTCAACGGCCTGAAGGGCGACGTCCTGGATCTGCGCGACCGGTCCATCCAGTACAACATCCTCGAGCGGGAGCTGGACACCACCCGGACCCTCTATGAGAGCCTGCTGCAGCGCTACAAGGAGATCGCGGTCACCGGCGACGTCGTCGCCAACAACATCTCGATCGTCGACACCGCCCGGCCGCCGGCGAAGCCGTCCAAGCCCGACCTCCTGATCAACCTCGCGCTCGCGGCCCTGTTCGGCCTAGGCCTCGGCGTCATCGCCGCCCTGGTGCTCGAGGCCCTGGACGAGACGCTGGCCACGCCCGATGACGTCGAGAAGAAGCTCGGCGTGCCCGTGCTGGGCGTCGTCCCCCTGCTGGACAAGGGCCAGACGACCGCCGCGGCCCTGGCCGACATCCGATCCGGCTTCTCCGAGGCGTACTATTCGCTCCGGACGGCCTTGCAGTTCTCCACCCCGGACGGCGCGCCGAGCAGCATGCTGGTCTCCAGCGCCCGTCCGGCGGAAGGCAAGTCGACCACCGCCTATGCCGTGGCGCTCAACCTCGCTCGCGTCGGCAAGCGGGTGCTGCTGATCGACGGCGATCTGCGCAATCCGTCGATGCATCGGGTGGTCGGCGTCGAGAACGACCGGGGCATGAGCAATCTGCTGTCGGGATCCTCCGATCTGCAAAGCGTCGTCCAGCGGACGCGGCAGGACAATCTGTTCTTCATCCCCTGCGGCCCCCTGCCGCCGAACCCGGCCGAACTGTGGGGCAGTGATCGCCTGCGTCAGTTCCTGGCCGAGGCGCGCAACAATTTCGACCACGTCATTGTCGACGGGCCGCCGGTGCTCGGCTTCGCCGACTCTCCGCTGCTCGCCGCCAGCGTCGGCGGGGTCCTGTTCGTTCTGGAGTCGCGCGGCACCCGGCGCGGCCAGGCGCGCGGCGCTCTCCGGCGGCTGAAGGTCGGCCGGGCCCATCTGCTGGGCGCCGTGCTCACCAAGTTCAACGCCAAGACCACCTCCTACGGCGGCTATGACTACGCCTACGACTACAACTACGGGGCGGAAGGCGAGACGCCGGGCAAGAAGGGCAAGAAGGCTTGAGGGACCAGGCCGGTCCCTCCGCCGCTCCGCGCGCCGGCGGCCGGGGCTGGGCGAAGGAATACGCCCCCTACGCCCTGACCGTGGGAGCGGTGTGGCTGGGCTGGCAGATCCTGCTGCAGCCGGTCATCCAGCGCGCGCCGCCCGAGATCGCGGTTCGCGCGGCGCCCGGATCGCCGCTCGTGCTGCGGCGCGCCGCCGAGGCGGAGTTCGCGGCCGGTCATGAGAACGACGACGACCGCCGTTCCGACAACGCCGCGGTCCTCGCCCGTGAAGCCCTGGCCCGTGCTCCGTTCAATGTCCGGGCTCTCCGCGTCGTCGGTCTGACCGAGGCTCGCGCCGGACGGGAGGTCGCGGCGGACGAAATCCTGACCCTCGCCGGAAACTGGAGCCTGCGCGACGACCCCGCCCACGCCTGGCTGGTGGAATACCGGCTGCGGCGTGGCGACTACAGCTCCTCCTTCGCCCACGCCGACACCCTCGCCCGGCGCCGCGAAGACATCCGGCCCCAGGTCTTCCGCCTGTTCACCGCCGCGGCGACCCAGGACGCCGCGCGCGCCCTGCCCGAGGTCGCAAGGCTGGTGGACGCCCGTCCGCCATGGCGTCAGTCCTATCTCGACAGTCTGTATGCGAACGTCGAGGGCCTGCAGCTCGCGGCCAACCTCGCCGTCCTGCTGCAGCGCGGCAAGGCGCCGCTGACCAACGAGGAGCTCTCCCAGCTCTACATGCACCTGCTGGACAAGGGGCAGATCGACGCCGTCCGCACCGTTCGCACCCGACTGAACCGGCCGCCCGCCGCGGCGGTCTCCAATGGCGGCTTCAGCGACGCCGCGGCGCCCCAGCCGTTCCAGTGGCGTCTCGCCCAGGAAGCCGGCGCCGTGGTCGAGATCGTGCCGGACGACGTCCGGCCGTCGGATCCGGCCCTGAGAATCGACTATGATGGCTATTCGATCGTCCGGTTCGCGGAACAGCTGCTGTTTCTGACGCCCGGACGGTACCGGTTCACCGCTGAAGCCCGCGCCGAGGCCGGCGAGCCCGCCGAACGGCTGTTCTGGTCCGTGACCTGTTCGCCGAACGATCTACGCGTCCTCGCCACGCCCGCCGCGGCGCGTCCGGCGACCGTATGGAGCCCGGTTTCCGCCGATTTCACCGTCCCCGAGGGCTGTCCCGGCCAATGGCTGAGGCTCGAAAGCCGCAGCGGCGACCGGCGCACCTCGACCATCGCCTGGATCGACCGCGTCGCCATGGTGAAGCTCGGCCAGCCCTGATTCCGTGACTTTCAGGGTACGGTAGGTGACTGCAGTTTCTTTGAATCGTATTGCTTTTGAAACCTTCGCCGCCTATACCCATTCTCGATACGTCGCGGGCCAGCCCGTACCAAAGACCTGTTTAGAAGGGGATTAAAGCATGCGTAAGACCATCGCCGCTGTCACGGCGGGCCTGCTGCTCGTGGCTGGCCAAGCCGCCGCCGCAAACGATTCGGCCGTTTCTCGCGTTGGCGATCGCGTCGGCGCCCAAGCCGACGCCTCGTCGGAATTCGCCGGTGTGCCGCTTCCGGTGCTGCTGATCGGCACCGCCGTGATCATCGCCACCGTCATGGTTGTCACCGACGACGACTCGGACAGCGATTAAGCCGATCTGGTTCGCGAAACGCCCGCCATTGCGCTGACGTAACGCGTGCCAAGCAAGGTTTCGAAGGGTCAGTGGGATATCGCCGCGATTGTGGCGATTGTCCTGCTGACCCTTTCTGTCGTTCTGGGCGGAGCCAGTCGCGAGCACGCCCTGCGCCTCGCCATCGTCGAGCTGGCCGCCCTCCCCGTCCTCGTCATCGGCGTCTCACGCCTGATCCGCTCGAATCTGTGGCGTCAGCACCGCTTCGCCCTGGGCCTGCTGGCCGCGCTCGCGGCGATTCCGCTGATTCAGCTGATACCCCTGCCGCCCGCCATCTGGACGGGCCTTCCGGGCCGGGGCGAAATGGTCCTGGCGCTTGAGCTGGCCGGCCTCCAGCCGGGCTGGGCGCCGCTGAGCCTCACGCCGGACCTGACCTGGGGTTCGGTCCTCGCGTTGATTCCCCCCGCCGCGGTCTTTCTGCTGGTCCTGTCCGCGTCCCACACCCTGACCAGCCGCCTGATCGGCGTCTGGATGATCGCCGCGGTCGTCGGGGTCCTGCTGGGCGCCGCGCAACTGGCCAGCGGCGGCGAGCGCCTCTACCCGTGGGAAACCACCGACGCCGGCTCCGTGACCGGCTTCTTCGCCAACCGCAACCACCTCGCCACCCTGCTGCTGTCCTGCCTGCCGTTCGCGGCTGTGTTCGGAGCCGCCACCCTGCGTCACCGGGCCGATGACCGTCGCCTGGCCCTGTGGTTCGGGGCCCTGTTCATGGGGCTGGTGGTGATCGGGCTGGCGGCCATCCGCTCGCGCGCCGGCGTCATCCTGTTCGGGCCGGTCGTCATCATCAGCCTGATGGCCGCCTGGGTCGCCGCCGGCCGCGGCCGCCCCGGCCCCGGGCTCATGGCCATGGCCGGCGCCGTCGCCGCGACCATCGCCGCCGTGGCCCTGTTCGCCCTGCCGCCGATCCTGGCGCGGTTCGATGTCCAGTCCGCCCCCGAGGGACGTTTCGAAGGCTGGCCGATCGTCGCCGACGCCGCGGAAACTCACCTGCCGCTCGGGTCCGGCATCGGCAGCTTCGACGCCGTCTTCCGTTCGGTCGAGCCGCTGGAACAGCTGGACCCGACCTTCTTCAACCACGCCCACAACGAATACCTCGAGACCTGGCTGGAAGCCGGCTGGCCCGGAGCGATCCTGATCCTCGCCTTCCTCGTCTGGTATGGCCGCAGGCTGTGGGCCGCGTGGCGGGCCGGGCCGTCGCGTGAACGCGACCTGCAGCGCGCCGCCAGCATCGGCCTGCTGGTCATGCTGGCCCATTCCACGGTCGACTATCCCCTGCGCACGGCGACCCTGGCCTGTCTCTTCGCGCTTTGCGCCGCCATCCTGGAAAAGGCGGGGCGGCCCACCGATCGTGAACTGGCCGAACCCGCGAGGCGAACGGCGGACGCCTGATCGACCCGGACCCGTCCTATCGGACGGTCCCGGGTGCCGCCTCGGGGACCATGGGAATTTCCGCTTCGGACGGCGCCGGAACCTCCGCCACCTCGCGCCACGCCGCATCGGGGTTGAGCGCCGCCGTGGCCTCGAGGAAGCTGCCGGGCTTCATCGACGGCTCGGGCGCGGTGCGCAGGCCGACCACCCGCGCCAGGTCCGCGATGAAGGTGATGCAATTGCGCCGCCGCAGATCGTAGACCGAGCCTTCCGGCGTGTTCCACCATTCAGCCCGGGCCTTGAGGGCATACCAGGTGGCGTCATCGATGCTGAGCGTCAGGAACGGCCGGCCCTCATCGACATAACGGGCGTCGGGAGCCGTCACCACGCCGCCGCCCCGAACGAACAGCAGCTGCGGCCCGGGGCTCTCGGCCGTGAAGCCGGCCGACCAGTCGACCGGCTCGCCGGTGGCGTCGATCGTCCCGGTCGCGTGCACATAGGCGTGGGGAAACAGCAGATAGCCGTCGCGCACCCGTGCGCCCGGATGGGCGTAGAAGGTCACCGTCACTTCGGCCCAGGCCTGGCTGGCGATCAGCGCCAGGGCGACGCCGAGAATCCAAACGCGCACTGCTCACGCTCACTGTCACTCCGCCACACGGCGAAGCCCCTGAACGCACAAGGGCCGCCGGGGATGCCCCCGACGGCCCTTCCGGCTGAATCCGCGACGCCCTCAGTGCGGCGAGGGTTGGGCCACCACATCGGCCTCGCGCGCCCGCGACCGCGCGCAGGCGACCGCGAAGACGGTCAGCAGCACATAGCCGATCATGGGCACGACGAACGCCATGTTCAGATTGCTCAGGTCCGCGACCATACCCCCGACCAGCGGCAGGATGGCCCCGCCGATGATCGCCATGCACAGCAGCCCTGACGTGGCGGATGGGCTGGCCGTCGACCTCTCCAGAGTCAGGGTGAAGATGGCGGGGAACATGATCGAGTTGAACAGCCCCACGGACAGGGCCGCGAACGCCGCCGTGACCCCTCCCGTCTGGCTCACGACGAGGCACAGGATGCCGGCGCAGGCGGTGCAGACGGAGAGCAGAACGCCTGCCGGCACCCGCGTCAGGAAGGCGCTGCCGGCAAAGCGGCCCATCAACGCCCCGGCCCAGTAGAGGGCGACCAGTCGGCCTGCGTCGTGGATGGGCAGACCGAGGGTGCGGTCCGAATGCAGCAGGTTCGTCATCAGACTGCCGATGGTCACTTCCGATCCGACGTAGACGAAGATCGCGACCGCGCCGAAGACAGCCCAGCGCGAGTTCAACGCCTTCAGGGGGGAACCCGGAAGGTCCGCCGCCGCGCTCGCGGCGCTCGCCGAGGTCAGCTTGCCGCGCACCGTCCAGATGAAAGCCCCCAACAGACCAAAGAAGACCGCGAGGCCGAAGAAGATGGTGTCGATATTCCGCAGGGTGGCGGCACGCGCCGTCTGGTCCATCACCACCGGGGCCGCTTCCTGGACCGCCGCCGCCGAGGGAGCGACCGAAGCCGCATAGCCTCCCATCCCCCCCACGTAGTTGTGGAGGAAGATCACCCATCCGACGACAAGACCTGCTGCGGCCCCGACAACCAGCCAACCCTTGATGTCGCGACGCAGGGCTCCCACCAGGAAACCGGCGACAATGCCAAGACCCACGCCGAGAAGGATCAGCAACAGGGCTGTCGGCGACGCCAGCGCACTGACGCCGCCGACGGCGAAGATGCCGCCCGACAGCATGACTGTCGCCCCCAGCAGCGGTCCCACGACCGTGCCGAGCGAGTTGAAGGCCTGGGAGAACACCAGCCGGAAATGGGACCCCTTCGGCGCACCCAGCGAGGCCGCGAGCGGGTTCGCGGCGACCTGCAACAGGGTCACGCCGGCGGCGATCACGAACAGGGCGACCAGTACGCCGGGATAGAAGTCCATGAGCGTCGAGAGCGGCACGATCAGCGCGCCTACGACCATCACGGCGAGGGCGCCGACGATCGATCTGGCGTAGCCGAGCCGCGCGAGGAGGGCGGCGGCCGGCAGAGAGACGATACCGTAGGCTGTGAACCACGCGAACTGGGTCAGCAGGGCCTCGGTGAAGTTCAGGTCGAAGACGCCCTTCACCGCCGCGATCAGCGGGTCGATCAGCGAGGTGGCGAAGCCCCAGGCGAAGAACAGGGTCGTCACATAGGCGAAGGCCAGACTGGTCCCACGGCCTGCCGGTGTTTGGCTATCGGTCATTTCTCTCCCCGGGGTGGCCGTGCGTCCAACGCGCGCGGCGCTTGGTGAAAACGGTTTCATCATCAAGGGGGCCGCGTCCAGCCGTTTTCCAGACGCCGTAACCAAAAGTGGCCGCCGGCGGCGGCGGGCCGCAAAAAAGGGCCGTCACGGTCACCCGCGACGGCCCGGTCTCGCTGGTCGGTTGGGCCCGATCAGTAGCGGTAGTTGATCCCGACCAGATAGGTCCGGCCATACTGCTGGTAGTCGATCACGCGGCGGGGGTCGTTGTTCTCGAAGGTCTTGAACTGCTCGTCGGTCAGGTTGTTGACCTGGAACAGGGCCGACAGGCCTTCCAGCGGACCCGACTGGAACTCGTAGCCGATCTGGGCGTCGACGATCGATTCCGCATCGACCATCCGCTGGATGCGGTCGGTGCCGACGCCGGACAGCTCACCCAGGAACTCGGAGCGGTAGCGCCTCGAGATCCGGGCCTGGAAGCCCGCGCGCTCATAGTAGACCGTCAGGTTGCTGACCTTCTCCGACAGGCCCGGCAGCGGAGTCGAGGGGCTGCCCGGGTTGGGAATGATGTCGCTGTCGGTCCACGAGGCGCTGAAGGTGGCGCCGAAGCCCTCCAGCGGCTCCCAGATCAGATCGAACGGCACGGAGACCGCGAACTCGACGCCCTGGATGACCCCGCCCTCGCCGTTCTGCGGGATCGACAGATAGCCCTGGCTCAGAGCCGGGGCCGTGCCGCCCGTGTACGGATAACCGGTGAAGTCGGTCAGCGTCTGCTGGTCGTAGATGTAGCTTTCCAGGTCCTTGTAGAAGCCGGCCAGGGAGACATAGCCGCGGCGTCCGAAATACTTCTCGATCGACAGGTCGAAGGCGTTGGCGATCCACGGCCGCAGGGCGGGATTGCCGCCGCTGCCGCCCCACGGCGACATATCGGGGTCGGTGCTGTTCACCCGACCCTCGTTGAAGTCGATGTTGATCGACGCCCGCATCTGATCCATCCGCGGACGGGCCATCTCCCGCGCCGCGCCGACGCGCACGAACAGATTGTCGTTGACCTCGAACGCCAGGTTCAGGCTCGGCAGGATGTAGGTGTAGTCGTTGCCGCCTGTGACGGCCTGCGGGGTCGCCGGGTTGCCCGCGGCGACCGTGCCGTCCGAGCTCTGGTCGGTATGAACGACCTGGAAGCCCATGTTGCCGGTGACCGGCGCGCCCAGCAGCGTGCTCTCGATGTCGGCCTTCCAGTAGGTGGTGAAGACCTCTTCCGACACCGTCCAGCCGAAGGCCAGAAGGTTGTCGTCCTGCGGGGCCAGCAGGTCGTAGATGCCGCTCTCGACCAGGGCGAACGGGTCGTAGCTGATCATCGGGCCGAGGCCGAGATAGGTCAGCTCGGTCGGCTCCAGCAGGAATTGCGACGGCACCGGCACGCTGGTGTTGTGTAGCGGATCGGCGCGGTTGGCGGCCAGCGACAGGTAGTAGCGCTCGAGCGTCAGCTCCTTGTCCCGGCTGGTCAGATTGGCGCCGAACGAGAAGCGGCTGAACGGACCGGTCTCATAGTCGCGGCCGAAATCAGCCCGCACCGAGGTCAGTTCGTCGACGACGGACGGGCTGTTGATGAAGCCGTCCTGCCCGCCCTCGATGCCTTGCGGATAGGTCCCGCCGCCCCAGCCCTGGGCGCTGGTCAGCAGGATCAGGGTCGGATCGGAATAGTCGAGGGTGGTGGTGAAGGTGGTGCCCTCCGGCGTGGTCACGAAGGTCAGCGTATCCAGCGCGCCGTCGATGTTCCGGCCGGTGCCGGCGTTGGTCTCCAGAACAGTGTCGGTGCGGTCGGCCTTGGAGAAGCTGACGTCGAAATTGGCCGTCCAGTTGTCGTCCAGCTGGAATTCGTTGTTCCAGCCGAACGAGGTCAGTTCGGCTGTGCGGCGGTTGCCGTCGTTGCGGACGACGCCCTTCACATTGTCCCAGGTGCCGGCGACGACCATGCCGTCTTCGACGGTATAGCCGGGCCGCAAGGTCGGCGCCGGCCGGCAGGTGGCGACCGGGCCGGGGCAGGTTCCTGCGCTGCCGCCCCAGGCCAGCGGGAATTCGATGCCCCGCAGGATCTGGGTGTTGTCGAAGTCCGAATAGAAGGCGTCGAAGGTCGAACGCCAACGCTCGTTCGGGCGGAATTCGACCGTGGCCATATAGCCGTCCCGGACCAGTTCGCTGGACTGGACGTAGGGCTTGGCGCCGCCGATCACGAGGTTGGGGCCGGCCACCTCGTCGTCGCCGGGATAGCCCCAGGCGTTGAACCGCTCGGCCTGGTAAGGCGTGGACATGTGCGCATAGCCGAGAACCACGCCCAGCCGGCCGTCCATGAACTGATCGATATAGCTGACGCTGAAGCGCTGGCCGGTGTCCTCGGTGCCCGAGTTCAGCGCGCCGTAATCGTTCCACTCATAGCGGGCGTTCAGGGCGATGGCCTGACGGCCGTATTGCAGCGGGCGGATGGTGCGCAGGTCGGCGGTGCCCGCCAGGCCCTGGCCGATCAGCCCCGCGTCGGGGGTCTTGTAGACCAGCACGCTGCCCAGCAGTTCCGAGGGGTACTGGTCGAACTCCACGCCGCGGTTGTCGCCGGCCGAGACCTGTTCGCGGCCGTTCAGCAGGGCGGTGGTGAAGTCGGGCGCCAGACCCCGGATCGAGATGACCTGTCCGCGGCCGTCGAGGCGCTGGGCGGTCAGGCCGGGCAGGCGGGCCAGCGACTCGGCGATGGACACGTCCGGCAGCTTGCCGATGTCCTCGGCGGTCACGACCTCGACGATCGAGGAGTTCTCGCGCTTGCTGGCGATCGAGCTTTCGATCGATCCCCGGATGCCGGTGACGATCACTTCCTCGACCTCGGTCTCCTGCGGCGACGCGTCCTGCGCCGAGGCGGTTCCGACGAAGGCGAAGGCGGCGGCGGCGGCAAGGGCTGCGCTTCCGTGCAGACGGGCGCGGCGGGTGACTTGGGTTCGCATCTGTTTCTCCCTGGGACCGGCGCATTTCTGTCGAAGCGTCCAGCGTTACCGCAAAGTAATGCAAACTTATGGAAAGGATGCAAGCGTTCTCGCAGAGACGGATGTCCATCCATGGCGGAAATGCGACAGCCTCTCCTGCTATTTTGCACTGCACAACGGCCCGTTTCCTTATGTCGCCGCAATTCTGACCTGCTGCATGGAGCGGTTGACATCGGGCTCAGGCGCTGCAAAATCTTGCAAACCGATCCGCCAACCTATGCTGTTTGCGGACAATCCGGAGGGACGGAGACGATGAAGGGTAGCTGGAGACCGCCAGCGACGGCGCGCATGGTCGCCCTGTGCTGCGCTGCCGCCGTCCTGACCGCGACCGTTCCTGTCGGCGCGACCCCCGCGGTGCAGGATCCGGTGCGCGACCGCCCGGCCGAGGATGAGGTGATCTATTTCCTGCTGCCCGATCGCTTCGCCAACGGCGACCCGTCCAACGACCGGGGCGGCCTCGAGGGCGACCGGCTGCAGACCGGCTACGATCCGACGGATCCGGGCTTCTACCACGGCGGCGACCTACGCGGCCTGACCGAGCGCCTCGACTATCTGCAGGGTCTGGGCGTCACCGCCCTTTGGATCGCCCCGCCGTTCGTCAACAAGACCGTCCAGGGCCCGCCCGGGCACGAGAGCGCCGCCTACCACGGCTACTGGATCACCGACTTCACCCGCATCGACCCGCATTTCGGCACGAATGACGAGTTCCGCGCCCTGGTCGACGCCGCCCATGCGCGGGGCATCAAGGTCTATCTGGACATCGTCATCAACCACACCGCCGACGTGATCCGGTACCGGGAATGTCCGGCCAACGACTGCGGCTACCGATGGAAGGGCGACTATCCGTACCAGCGCCGCGGCGGCTTGGACGGCGAGCCGATCAATCCCGGTTTCACCGGCGCCCCCGGAAGCGATTTCTCGACCCTGACCCGCGCCGACTATGCGTACACGCCCTACGTTCCGGAGGGCGAGGAGACGGTCAAGGTCCCGGCCTGGCTGAACGACGTCGGCCTGTATCACAACCGCGGCAACAGCGCCTGGTACAGCGAGGCCCGCATGGACGGCGACTTCGCCGGCCTCGACGACCTGTTCACCGAACACCCGCGCGTCATCCAGGGCTTCATCGACATCTACGGCGGCTGGATCGACGACTACGGCATCGACGGCTACCGGATCGACACCGCCCGCCATGTGAACCCCGAGTTCTGGCAGGCCTTCGTCCCCGCCATCCTCGAACGGGCCCGCGCCAGGGGCATTCCCAACTTCCACATCTTCGGCGAGACCTACGACTTCCAGAGCGGCACGGCGGCCATGCACACCGTCGTCGACGGCCTGCCGACCGTGCTCGACTTCGCCTATCAGCGCGTGGTCCAGAACATGGTCACGGGCGTCCAGCATCCCGACGCCATGGGCTATCTGCTGATGGAGGACGCCATCTACGCCGGGGGCGTGGAGACGGCCCGCAAGCTGCCGACCTTCACCGGCAACCACGACATGGGCCGGATCGGCCATCTGATCCTGACGGCGAAGCCCGACATCTCCGACGCCGAACTGCTCGACCGCTCCGCCCTGGCCCACGCCCTGGTGCTGCTCGGCCGCGGCGTGCCGGTGATCTACTACGGCGACGAACAGGGCTTCACCGGCGACGGCGACGACCGCCGCGCGCGCCAGGACATGTTCGAGACCCGCGTCCCCTCCTACGCCGACGACCGGCGGGTCGGCCGCGCCTCGGGCCCGTTCGACACCCAGGCTGACATGTACCGCCGGATCGCGGAGATGACGCGTGTCCGCGCCGCCGATCGCCGCCTGCGTCACGGCCGGGTCGCCGTCCGCGTCGCCGATCAGGAGCCGGGCATTCTCGCCATCTCCCGTCTTGATGATGACGGCGAGACGCTGGTGGTGTTCAACACCTCCACAGAGGCGCGCGAGGTCAACGTCCCGGTCGAGACCGGTTCGACCGCCTGGCGCGCCCTGCTCGGCCAGTGCCCCGCCCGCGCCGCCGCCCCGGGCGCCGTTTCCGTCTCCGTGCCCGCCCTGGGCTATCTCGTCTGCGTATCCGAAGGCTGAGCGTGACCGTCCAGATTCTCGAGTCCTCCGTCCCCCACGCCGACGCCGCCGAATGGTGGCGCGGCGCCGTGGTCTATCAGGTCTATCCGCGCAGTTTCGCCGACTCGAACGGCGACGGCGTCGGCGACCTGAAGGGCATCGCCGACCACCTCGATCACATCGCCTCGCTGGGGGTCGACGCCGTCTGGCTGTCGCCCTTCTTCACCTCGCCGATGAAGGATTTCGGCTATGACGTCGCGGACTATTGCGACGTCGATCCGATCTTCGGGACCCTGGCCGATTTCGACGCCCTGATCGACAAGGCGCACCGGCTGGGCCTGCGCGTCATAACCGACCTGGTCTTCGCCCACACCTCGGACCTGCACGCCTGGTTCCGCGAGAGCCGCCAGTCGCGCACCAATCCGAAGGCCGACTGGTACGTCTGGGCCGACGCCAAACCCGACGGCTCCCCGCCCTCCAACTGGCAGTCGGTGTTCGGCGGCCCGGCCTGGACCTGGGACGCCCGGCGCGGCCAGTACTACATGCACAATTTCCTGCCCGAGCAGCCGCAGCTGAACCTGCATCTGCCGGCGGTGCAGGACGCCCTGCTCGATGCGGCCCGCTTCTGGCTGGACCGGGGCGTCGACGGCTTCCGCTTCGACGCCATCAATTTCTCGATGCACGACCCCCTGCTGCGGGACAATCCGCCCCTGCCGCCCGGCGGCAAGCGGACCCGGCCGTTCGACTTCCAGGACAAGGTCCACAACCAGTCCCAGCCGGAGATCGCCGACTTCCTCAAGCGCGTCCGAGCCCTGACCGACAGCTATGGCGGCCGCTTCACCGTGGCCGAGGTCGGCGGCGACCACGCCGAACGGGAGATGCAGGCCTTCACCGCCGGCGACGACCACCTGAACAGCGCCTACGGCTTCCTGTATCTCTACGCCCCCGCCCTGCACGACCAGCTCGTGCGCGACGGGGCCGAGGCCTGGCACGGCCGCGACGGCCAGGGCTGGCCCTCATGGACCTTCTCGAACCACGACGCCCCGCGCGCCATCTCGCGCTGGGCCGGCGACCGCGACCTGACCGCCTTCGCCGGCATGGCCATGCTGCTGCTGATGTGCCTGCGCGGCAACGTCTTCATCTATCAGGGCGAGGAGCTGGCCCTGCCCCAGGCCGAGGTTCCGTTCGACCGGCTGGTCGATCCCGAGGCCATCGCCAACTGGCCCCAGACCCTCGGCCGCGACGGCGCCCGTACGCCCATGCCATGGGTCGGCGACCGGCCGCACGCCGGCTTCTCGATCGCCGAGCCGTGGCTGCCCGTCGATCCGCGCCACTACGCCCTCGCCGTCGACCGGCAGGAGGCCGACCCCGCCTCGATGCTGAACCTGACCCGGCGGCTCGTCGCCCTGCGCAAGGCCCACCCGGCCCTGACCCGCGGCGACATGCGGCTGGTCGACGCCGCGCCCGGCCTGCTCGCCTTCGAGCGCGCCCTCGGCGACGAGCGACTGCTGTGCGTGTTCAACCTGGGTGAGCGGACCATCGACTGGTCGGCCCCGGCCGGCTGGCGCGTCGTCGAAACGGTCAATCTGAAGGCCGGATCGGGCGGCGCCCTGCCGCCGATGGCCGGGCTGGTCCTGTCCGACGCCGCCGGATGACCTCAGCCGCCGCAGCTCTCGCGCACGATCAGGTCGGTCGGGATCCGCTCCGACCGGCCGACCGAATCGCCGGGGTTGTCGAGCAGTTTGGACACCAGCAGCCGTCCGGCCTTCATCGTATCCTGGGCGATGGTCGACAGGGCCGGTCGCGCGTAACGGCTGAACGGCACATTGTCGAAGCCGATCACCGAGACGTCCTCGGGCACCCGCAGATTGGCGTGCAGCAGGGCCCGCACGGCGCCGAGGGCGATCTGGTCCGAGGCGCAGACGACGCCGTCGAACTTCACGCCGCGCCGGATCAGGCTGTCGACCGAGGCCTCGGCCGACTCGACCTCGAAATGCGCCTCCATGATCAGGTCTGGATCGACCTCGATGCCCGATTTGGCCAGGGCTTCAAGATAGCCGCGATGGCGCTGCATCGCCTCGGGCGGTTCGAGGTCGCCCAGGAAGACGATGCGCTTGCGCCCCAGCCGCGCCAGATGCAGGGTCGCGCGCCGGCCCCCGGCCAGATTGTCCGAGCCGACCGAGCAATAGGCCTGGTCCGGCATCTGGGCGCCCCAGACCACGAAGCGGCCCTCGGTCTCGGCCAGCCGGTTCAGGCTCTGGTGCAGGGTGCTCTGTCCAAGGAAGATCACCCCGTCGGCCCGGCTGGTGTTCATGGCCGCCGACAGGTCGTCATAACTGGTCGGCGTGTAATGGCTCAGGATCACGTCGCAGCCGCGCTCGCGCGCCGCCTCGCCGACCCCGGCCAAGAGTTCGAGGAAGAAGGGGTCGCTCAACCGCCCTTCCCGCCCCTGCGGTCGCGGCGTCACCAGGGCGATGACCCCGTCAGCGCCGATCGGACCGGCGGGCATGTAGCGGCGAAACGGATAGTCGTGCTCGCGCGCCAGCTTCCAGATCAGCTGTTTGGTGCGGGCGTTGACCGCCGGGCTGTCGTTCAGGGCCCGCGAGGCCGTGGAAATCGAGACGCCCGCCAGCTTGGCCAGATCTTCCAGACGGGTGTTGCGACGGCTCACGTTTGGTTTCCTGCTGATGGCGGCGCTGCAAAATTTGCTGCAAACCTTGCTTGTTCTGCGCCGCACCGACGGCGTCTGGCAAGTCCCCTTGCGTGGAGTCCCTCCCGATGCTGAACCGCCGTTCGTTGATCACCACCGGCGCCGCCGTCGCCGCGGTTTCCACCCCCGCCATCGCCCAGGACGCCCCCGTCAGCGGGGCCCAGCCCGGCTCCGCCACCGCCGCCTCGCCCGAGGGGGTGATCTCCGTCGAGGTCACCGCCAACAACGACGGCTTCGTCTCCTACACGGTCAACCGACTCGGCCGCCCGGTCATCGCCTCGTCGCGCCTGGGCTTCCTGCTCACCGACGCCCGCAAGCTGGAGCGCGCCTTCGGCATTCTGGACCAGACCGTCACCGCCCATGACGACACCTGGGAGCAGCCGTGGGGCGAGCGCCGGTTCATCCGCAACCGCTACAACGAACTGCGCGTCCAGCTGCAGGAGCGCTGGGGCGACGGCCGGCGCATGGACGTGGTCTTCCGCCTCTACGACGACGGCCTCGGCTTCCGCTACGAATTCCCCGAGCAGGACGATCTCACCACCGTCAACATCGGCGCCGAGCTGACTGAGTTCATCGTCGCCGATCCGGGCACGGCCTGGTGGATCCCCGCCTTCGAGTGGAACCGCGAGGAATATCTCTACAACCGCACGCCGATCTCGGCCGTCGGCGTCTGCCAGACCCCGATCACCATGCGCTTCGAGGACGGGACCCACCTGTCGATCCACGAGGCGGCCCTGATCGACTATTCCGCCATGAACCTGCGCCATGTCGAGGGCGGCAAATTCCGCGCCATGCTGACCCCCGGCCTGACCAGCGCCGCCGTCGTGCGCGAGGCGCCCTTCCACACCCCCTGGCGCACCCTGCAGATCGCCGACCAGGCCGGCGGCCTCGTCGAATCCAGCCTGATCCTGAACCTCAACGAGCCCAACAAACTGGGCGACGTCAGCTGGTTCAAGCCGATGAAATACATCGGCATCTGGTGGGACATGCACCTCGACACCCGCAGCTGGAACTCGGGTCCCAAACACGGCGCCACCACCGAATACACCCTCAAACACATCGACTTCGCGGCCGAGCACGGCTTCGGCGGCGTGCTGGTCGAGGGCTGGAACGTCGGCTGGGACGGCGAATGGTTCGGGACCGGCTGGAACTACAGCTTCACCCAGCCCTATCCCGATTTCGACATCGAACGGGTCGCCGCCTACGCCCGCCAGAAAGGCGTCGAGATCGTCGGCCACCACGAGACCGGCGGCAACGCCTTCCACTATGAGAAGCAGCTCGACGCCGCCTTCGCCCAGATGCAGCGGTTCGGCTGGCATTCGGTCAAGACCGGCTATGTCGCGGACGCCGGCGGCGCCCGGGTCGGGACCGGCGACGGCCAGTCCGCCCTCGCCTGGCACGAAAGTCAGGACATGGTCCGTCACCATCAGACGGTGGTCGAGACGGCGGCGAAATATCAGGTGGCGGTCAACGCCCACGAACCGGTCAAGGACACCGGCCTGCGCCGGACGTATCCGAACATCATCACCCGCGAGGGCGCGCGCGGCATGGAGTATTCAGCCTGGGGGCAGCCCTCGAACCCGCCCGAGCACGAAGCCAATCTGGTGTTCACCCGCCTGCTGGCGGGGCCGATGGATTTCACCCCCGGCATCTTCGGCATGGAGACCCGCGTCCCCGAGGGCGTGGCCACCACCTGGGCCAAGCAGCTGGCCCTCTATGTCGTCATCTACAGCCCGATCCAGATGGCCGCCGACCTGCTCGTAAACTATGAGGCCAATCCCGCCCCGTTCCAGTTCATCAAGGACGTCGCCGTCGACTGGGACGACACCCGGGTGCTCAACGGCGACATCGGCGACTTCGTCACCATCGCCCGCAAGGACCGAAACTCGGACGAATGGTTCCTCGGCTCGATCACAGACGAGAACCCCCGCGTGCTGACCGCCTCCCTCGGCTTCCTCGATCCGGGCCGCCGCTACCGCGCCGAGATCTACGCCGACGGGCCGGGCGCCAACTACACCACCCGTCGCGAGGTGATCGACATCAGCACGCGCGAGGTCACCTCGGCCGACACCCTGACCCTGCGCCTCGCCCCCGGCGGCGGCCAGGCCATCCGCTTCGTTCCGCTGGGAAGGGCCCGTCGTTGACCACCACGACGCCCGACGCCGGCGCGCCCCTCGCGACCACCCGCCCGCGCCTCAGCGGCTGGTCGATCTGGAACATGTGCGTCGGCTTCTTCGGCATCCAGATCGGCTTCGGCCTGCAGAACGCCAACACCAGCCGCATCTTCCAGACCCTCGGCGCCGAGGTCGACAGCCTCGCCATCCTGTGGATCGCCGCCCCCCTGACCGGCCTGCTGGTCCAGCCGATCGTCGGCTATTTCAGCGACCGCACCTGGACCCGGCTGGGCCGGCGCCGACCGTATTTCCTCGTCGGCGCCATCCTGACGACGCTGGCCCTGATCGTCATGCCACACAGCCCGTATCTCTGGATGGCGGCCTCCATGCTGTGGATCATGGACGCCTCGATCAACATCACCATGGAGCCGTTCCGCGCCTTCGTCGGCGACAACCTGCCCGAGGAACAGCGCACCACCGGCTATGCGATGCAGAGCTTCTTCATCGGCGCCGGGGCCGTGTTCGCCTCCTGCCTGCCGTGGATTCTGACGAACTGGTTCTCGGTCGCCTCGACCGCGCCCGAGGGGGTGGTGCCGATGGCGGTGCGCATCTCCTTCTACGTCGGCGCCGCCGCCCTGCTGGCCGCCGTGCTGTGGACCGTCTTCACCACCCGCGAATACAGCCCCGAACAGATCGACGCCTTCGAGGCGTCGCGCGACGTCGGCCGCGCGCCCGCCGCCGCCCGCTCGCGCAACGCCTGGTACACGGGCGGCGTGCTCTGGGCCTTCGCCGGCGCGGTCGCCATGGGGGTGGTCGCCGCCTTCGATCTGCAGAAGGAGCTCTATGTCCTCGCCGGCTTCATCGCCGCCTTCGGCCTGATGCAGATGGCCGTCGGAGCCATGGCGGCGGCGGGCCGTTCCAACCCCCTGACCGACATCATGGGCGACATCTTCGCCATGCCGAAGACCATGCAGGGTCTGGCCGTGGTCCAGTTCTTCAGCTGGTTCGCCCTGTTCGCCATGTGGATCTACATGACCCCGGCGGTCACGGCCGTGCACTACGGCTCTCCCGATCCGACCTCGGCCGGCTATGGCGAGGGGGCCAACTGGGTCGGCGTGCTGATGGGGATCTACAACGGCGTCGCCGCCCTCGCCGCCTTCCTGATCCCGGTCATCGCGTACAGGATCGGCCTGCGCGGGGCCCACGCCATCAACCTGACCCTCGGCGCCGCCGGCTTCCTCGGCGTCTTCCTGATCCGCGATCCGCAGTGGCTGTGGCTGCCGATGATCGGCGTCGGCTTCGCCTGGGCCAGCATCGTGTCCATGCCCTACGCCATCCTGGCCAACGCCGTGCCGGGCCGGAAAATGGGCGTCTACATGGGCGTCTTCAACATCTTCATCGTCGTGCCCCAGCTGGTCGCCGCCACCATCCTCGGCGCCGTGCTCAACGGCCTGTTCGGCGGCCAGCCGATCTGGGCCCTGGTCCTCGGCGCCGTCAGCTTCCTGATCGCCGCGGGCGCCAGCCTGCGGGTCCCCGTCGTCCCCTCCGCCGTCCGTTCGTGAGTATCGCCATGCGCCTGCCCTCCGTCCTGCTCTCCGGCGTCGCCGCCGTCGCCCTCTCGGCCGCCGCGCCCGCCCTCGCCCAGGTCGCCCCCGGCGCGCCCGGCGACGTCCCTACCTGGGTCAACGCCGCCAAGACCGGCGCCGGCGCCTCGTACGAGGCCTATGTCGACGGCCAGTATCGCGACGGCGGCCCCACCGGCGAGGTCTCCCGCGTCTGGTTCTCCATCGCCGACGGCGTCCTGACCGAGACCATGTACGGCCTGATCCACGAGGCCCAGATCAAACAGCTGCGCTTCGCCGTGGTCACCGACACCGGCCTGTCGGTCGAGGGGACCGACACCACCCACCGCACCGAATATCTGCACACGGACGATCAGGGCCGCCCGCTGTCGCCCGCCTATCGCGTGATCACCACCGACAAGCAGGGCCGCTACGAGATCGAGAAGCGCATCTACACCGACCCCGACCGACAGGCGCTGGTCGTCCGCACCACAATCCGCGCACTTCGAGGCGAGATTACACCGTACATCCTACTGGAGCCTCACCTGGCGAATACAGGCGTTGGTGATGGCGGCTCGGTGGGCATCGATGTGGACGGGCGTGCCGTGGTGGGTGACGAGGTTCCCCTCCGCGGGGCGCTTCATGCGTTCGAAGGCGACGTCCACCTCGTCCTTCTCGCGGATGGGATTTTCCATGGAAGCAGCGTTGGGTTCGTAGGCGTCTCTGACGGCCTGACCGATCTTGCGGACGGCCGGCTGGACCAGCGCTACGAGAGCACCGGCGAGACATCGGGAAATATCATGCTGACGGGTCAACTGAGACGGCTGTCCGCCGGCGAAAGCGGGAGCCGTGATTTCGTCATTGGGTTCGGACCCGATGGTCGCGCGGCCGCACAAGTCGCCCAAGACACCTTCAGGACCGGCCTCGACGAAGTCCTCGCCCGCTTCAACGGCGAGGGCGACCATGTGGGCTGGGAGGACTACCTCGCCTCCCTCGACCAGCTGCCCCGCCTCGCCGAACAGTCAACCGACGGCGGCAAGCTGGCCTGGGCCTCGGCCCTGATGCTGAAGGTGCAGGAAGACCGCACCCACGCCGGCGCCCTGATCGCCTCGCTCAGCAATCCGTGGGGCGACACCGTCGATGCGACCAATTCCTCGACCGGCTACAAGGCGGTCTGGCCGCGCGACTTCTATCAGGTAGCCATGGCCATGCTGGCGCTCGGCGACACCGAGACCCCGCTGGCCGCCTTCCGCTACCTGCCCCAGGTCCAGGTCCGCGCCGACACCCCCGGCAATACCGGCGCCACCGGCTGGTTCCTGCAGAAGACCCACGTGGACGGCGAGATCGAATGGGTCGGGGTCCAGCTGGACCAGACCGCCATGCCGATCATGCTGGGCTGGAAACTGTGGAAGGCCGGCCTCGTCCCCGACGTCGAGATGACCGCCATGTACGGTCGCATGATCAAGCCGGCCGCCGACTTCCTCGTCGACGGCGGCACGGCCGGCCTGCTCTGGAACGACCGCCAGATCACCCCGCCGTGGACCCAGCAGGAGCGCTGGGAGGAGCAGGAGGGCTATTCCCCCTCGACCACCGCCGCCGTCATCGCCGGCCTGACCACCGCCGCCGACATCGCCCGCGCCGCCGGCGACCCGGCTTCCGCCGACCGCTACCAGGCCGCCGCCGACGACTACGCCTCGAAGATCGAGAGCCGGATGTTCACCACCAACGGCGAATGGGGCGACGGCCGGTATTTCGTCCGCATCACCCGCAACGAGGACCCCAACGACAAGGCCCCGATCGGCGAGAACAACGGCCAGCCCGCCCACGCGGAAGACAAGATCGTCGACGGCGGCTTCCTCGAACTGGTCCGCTACGGCGTCCGCTCGCCGCTGGCCCCCTCCATCCTCGCCACCCTGCCCGAATACGACGACCAGACCCGCGAGGACCGCTTCCGCGTCCGCTACGACATCAATGGCGTCCCCGCCTTCCGCCGCTACGGCAACGACGGCTACGGCGAACAGACCGACACCGGCGGGAACTACGGCGTCGGCGGCGAGATGCACCCGGGCCAGCGCGGCCGCCTGTGGCCCTTCTTCACCGGCGAACGCGGCCACTACGAACTGGCCGCGGCCCTGCAGAACCCCTCGGCCGACGCGGCCTGGACCGAGGCCCAGCTGAACGGCGTCCGCCAGACGTACGTCCGCGGCATGGAGTCCTTCGCCAACGGCGGCCTGCTGCTGCCCGAACAGGCCTGGGACGGGGTCGGCCACCCCACGCCCCACGGCTATCAACCCGGCCAGGGCACCAACTCCGCCACCCCCCTGGCCTGGACCCACGCCGAATACATCAAGCTGCTGCGCTCCCTCGCCGACCGCGCGGTCTGGGATCGGTATCCGTCGGTGGAAGAGCGGTACGCCAGATAGCTCGTCATTCCGGGGCTGAGCGAAGCGAAGAGCCCGGAACCCAGGGCCGCATCCGATCTCCTGGGTTCCGGGTTCGCTCTTCGAGCGCCCCGGAATGACGGAGAAGATGTTGGCGGGTCAGGACACTGCGAGTAACGAGGACGGATGACCCACGGCCCCGTCCTCGTCACCGGTTCGGCCGGCTTCATCGGCTTCCACACCGCACAGCGGCTGCTGGCGCGTGGCGAGACCGTGATCGGCGTCGACAATCTCAACAGCTATTACGACCCCGCCCTCAAGCACGCCCGGCTGGAACGGCTGCAGGCCCGGCCGAACTACGTCCACCACACCCTCGACCTGGCCGACCGCCCGGGCATGACGGCCCTGTTCGCCGACCATGCGCCGCGCCGCATCGTCCACCTCGGAGCCCAGGCCGGGGTCCGCTACAGCCTCGAACACCCCGAGAGCTACGTCGATTCCAATGTCGTCGGCTTCCTGACCGTGCTGGAAGGCGCCCGCGCGGTCGGGGCCGAACATCTGGTCTTCGCCTCGACCAGCTCCGCCTTCGGGGCCAACGGCGCCCTGCCCTTCTCGGTGCGTCAGGGCGCAGCCCACCCCCTGACCGTCTACGCCGCCACCAAGCTCGCCAACGAGGCCATGGCGCATTCCTATTCCCACCTGTTCGGCTTCCCCTCGACGGGCCTGCGCTTCTTCACCGTCTACGGGCCGTGGGGCCGGCCCGACATGGCCCTGTTCAAATTCACGAAAGCCATCCTCGAGGGCCGCCCGATCGACGTCTACGGCCATGGCGAGATGGAGCGCGACTTCACCTATGTCGACGACGTCGTCGACGGCGTGATCGCGGCGCTCGATCGCCCCGCCGCCGTCGACCCCGACTGGGACGCAGCGAAGCCCGACCCCTCGACCAGCGGCGTCGCCCCGTGGCGCATCCTCAACCTCGGCGCCGGCCGCCGCGAGCCGCTGATGCGCTACATCGCCTTGCTCGAAGAAGCGCTGGGGCGAAAGGCCGAACTGAACCTGATGCCCGTCCAGGACGGCGACGTCGCCCGCACCGAGGCCGATCTGACGGAAACCCGCGCCGCCCTCGGCTACGCCCCCTCCATCCCGATCGAGGTCGGGGTGAAGCGTTTCGTCGACTGGTACCGCGACTTCTACGGCGTCTGAGACAAACGAAAGGGCGGAGCCGTCGCCGGCCCCGCCCCTCGCTGTCTCCCGCCCTCGCTACTCGACCGGGCGACCGTGGATGTCGACCACCTGCACATCGCCATAGCCGAGCGCGCGGATCTTCGGCTCGATCGAGGCCCGGTCGCCGACGATCACCCAGGTCGTCGGGCCGTCCCCGACGATCACCCGCGCCGCCTCGGTCGCCCGCGCGGCGTCCATGCTGCTGACCGTCTGGGCGTAGGTGTCATAGTAGGTTTCCGGCACGCCCCAGACGACCATGTTCTGCAGCTCGCCGGCGATGGCGGCGTTGGTTTCCCAGTTGCCGGCCATCCCCTGCACCATATTGGCGCGGGCGGCCGCGATCTCTTCCTCGGTCAGCGGCCGCGGGCCGACGACGTCGCTGAGCTCGCGGCGCAGCTCGGCCATGCTCTCGGCCGTCTTGTCCGACTGCACCCCGGCGCTGACCAGATAGACCCGGTCGCCGCGGCCGAAGGGCACGCCGCCCCCGGCGCCGTAGGACCAGCCCTTGTCCTCGCGCAGGTTCATGTTGATGCGGCTGGTGAACGCCCCGCCGAGGGCGGTGTTCATCGTATCGATGGCGGCCTCGGTGGCCGGATCGAAGGCCGGAGCCACGCGCCCCGTGATGATGGTCGACTGCGGGCCGGCCCGGTCGACGATCAGGATGCGCGGCCGCTCGCCGGGCTCGGCCGCATCGGCCGGACCCGGCCGGGCCGGCATCGGCGTGGCCGGGGCGCGCCAGCCTGTGAAGGCGCGTTCCAGCTTCGGCGTCAGCTCCGCCAGGGTGGTGTCGCCGACCACGACCAGGGTGGCGTTGTCCGGCCGGAACCAGGTCTGGTGCCAGGCCTCGGCGTCGGCGGGCGACAGCGAGGCCACCGTCTCCTCCGTGCCCGAAGCCGCACGGCCATAGGGGCTGGACGGGCCGTAGATTTCCCGGTTCAGCACCCGCCGCGCAATGGCGCCGGGGTTGCGGTTCGCCTGCTGGATGCCGGCCACCTGCTGGGTGCGGGCGCGCTCGAAATCCTCGGGGCGGAACGCCGGGTTCAGGATCACGTCGGCGTACAGGGCCAGCGACGGGTCCAGCCGCGACGACAGGGCGGTCATCGAGACGTTGGTCGCATTGGCGCCCGAGCCCGCCCCGAGGGTGGCCCCCAGCAGCTGCAGCCGGTCGCTGATCTCGAGCGCATCGAGCGTGTCGGTGCCGTTGGTCATCACCGCCGGCGCCAGCTGGGCCAGGCCGGCCTTGTCGTCCGCATCGACCACGGCGCCGGCGTCGAGGATCAGGTTCATGCTGACCGTCGGCACGCTCTCGCGCCGCACGAACATCACCTTCAGTCCGTTCGACAGCTCCGCCCGTTCGATGGTGGGGAACACCGCCTGCGGCGCCTCGCCGGGCGTCGGGACGCCGAGGCTGCGATCCACGCCGGTGGCGCGGGCCGCATAGTCGGGGAAGGGCAGCACCTCGAGCGCATAGCTGCCGTCGGTCAGCCAGTCGCGGCCGACCTTGGTCAGGTCCGCCGGGCGCGCCGCGACGATCCGCTGATAGGACTCGCGCCACGCCCCGGGATCACCGTGGAAGACCTCGCTCTCGGCCAGGATGTCGGACTTGCCGCCGAAGCCGCCGATCCGCTCGGTCCCGCGCACGAAGCCCGCGCCGACGCTGGTGCGCGCCCGCTCCAGCTCCATGGCGGTCGGGCCCTCCCGCAGCAGCCTGGCCATCTCCTCGTCGACGATCGCCTCGATCTGCGCCAGGTCCTGACCGGGCTTGGCCGTGACCATGATCATGAACTGGCTGCCGATCTCGCCCTCGGCGTTGAAGGCCGCCACCTGGGTGGCGATCTGGTCGTCGAACACCAGCCGCTTGTAGAGGCGCGAGTTGCGGCCCGAGGTCAGCACCTGGGCCAGCATGCCCAGATAGTCGGACTCGGCCGAACCGGCTCGCGGCGTGTTCCAGACCTTGTAGAGGCGGGGCTGTCCGACGCGGTCGTACATGACCTCGCGCTGCTCGCCGGTCATCTTGGCGATCATCTGCACGGGCTGGGTGACGGGCGGTCCGGGCGGGATGTCGCCGAAATAGCGTTCGACCTTCTCGCGCGCCTGCTCCGGCGTGATGTCGCCGGCCAGCACGATGGTGGCGTTGGCCGCGCCGTAATAGTCCCGGAACCACTGCTGCACGGTCGGCAGGTCCGCGGCGTTGAGGTCGTCCATCGAGCCGATGACCGTGTGGCCGTAGGGATGGTCGTCGGGATAGGTGGCGGCGGTGATGGCGTTCCAGACCCGGCCGTAGGGCTGGTTCTCGCCCTGGCGCTTCTCGTTCTGGACCACGCCGCGCTGCTCATCCAGCCGGGCCTGGTCGATGGCCCCCAGCAGGTGGCCCATGCGGTCGCTCTCCAGCCAGAGGACGGAGTCGAGCGCCGACGTCGGCACGTTCTGGAAATAGTTGGTACGGTCGGTGTTGGTGGTGCCGTTCTGGTCGGTGGCGCCCAGCAGTTCCGTGCCCTTGAAGAAGTCGGTGTTGTAGTTCTCGGACCCGTTGAACATCAGGTGCTCGAACAGGTGGGCGAAGCCGGACCGGCCCGTGGGCTCGTTCTTGGAGCCGACATGGTACCAGATGTTCACCGCCACGATCGGCGCCTTGTGATCCTCGTGGACGATCACGGTCAGGCCGTTGTCGAGGGTGAATTTGGTGAAGGGGATGTCGACGTCGGGCAGCGGGGCCAGCTGTTCGCGCGACTGCGGCGCGGCGGCGGCGGGAGCTGCGGCGACCTCAAGGGCCAGGGCCGGAGCCTGGGCCTGGGCCTGGGCGGCGGTGGCCAGCAGGACGGCCGAGGCCGCTCCCGCGAGCAGGGCGAGACGTGTGGTGCGCATGAGATAACCCCCTTGAAGCGACGTCGCGCCGCGCGGCGCTGCCGCATAGTGGCGGCGCCGGACGGCGTCTTGGCAAGCGGTGAATTCTCGCTGAGCGGGCGGCCGGACCGTTCCCGCTTCGCCGGCGCGGCATTCGCAGGCAGGTTCGTGCCGAATCGCCGGACTACGCGGGCCATCGCGCAACCAGACAGGGAATGCTGCGTCGCACACGAAATGATTTGCCTGTTGCAGCGCAATATAGTCCTATCCGTATCCGCGGCGTCGAACGCGGTTTCGGGCCGGATTCCTTGAAGCTCCTCAGCCCGGACGCCGCATGAACCGACTCCTCGCCGCCCCGCTCGCCATGGTCGCAAGCCTTGCCGCCGCGCCCGCCGCCGCCGCGCCGGCCGCCGCCCTCCTGTCCCACCAGGCGCCGCTGGCGTTGAACGAGGCGTCCTCGGCCTGGATCCTCACCGCCACCGCCCTGGTGCTGATGATGACCCTGCCGGGGCTGGCCCTGTTCTACGGCGGCATGGTCCGGCGCAAGAATGTCATCGCCACCCTCGCCCATTCCACCGCCGCCTTCGCCATCGTCACCGTCCTGTGGTTCGCGGTCGGCTACAGCCTGTCGTTCGGCTCCAGCGGCCCGGCCACCAACGACTTCATCGGCGGGTTCGAGGCGGCCTTCCTGAACGGCGTCACCCCGGCGACGGCGCACAGCCTGGTGCCGGGCCTGCCCGAATTCCTGTGGATCGCCTATCAGCTGACCTTCGCCGTCATCACCCCGGCCCTGATCGCCGGGGCCTTCGCCGAGCGAATCAAATTCTCGGCCTCCATCCTGTTCTTCTTCCTGTGGCACCTGCTCGTCTATGTCCCGATCTGCCACCAGGTCTGGGGCGGAGGCTGGATGGGCTCGCTGGGCGTGCTCGACTTCGCGGGCGGCGCCGTGGTGCACGTCAACGCCGGGGTCGCCGGCCTCGTCGCGGCCCTGGTGCTGGGTCCGCGCCACGGCTTCGGCCGCGACAACATGGCCCCGCACAATCTCGCCCTCACCGCCATCGGCGCCGGCCTGCTGCTGGTCGGCTGGCTGGGATTCAACGCCGGCTCGGCCTGGGCCGCGGACGGAATCGCCGCCGTGGCCGCCTTCAACACCATCCTCGCCGCCGCGGCCGCCGCCATCGGCTGGACCGCGGTCGAGTGGATCGACCACCGGCGGCCGACCCTGCTGGGCCTGCTGTCAGGTCTGGTCGCCGGCCTGGTCGGGATCACCCCGGCGGCGGGGCTGGTCGATCCAAAGGGGGCCTTCGTCATCGGTCTGGTCGCCGGACCGGCCTGCTACGCCGGAGCGGTCTGGCTGAAGCGCGCCCTGAAATACGACGACACCCTCGACGCCTTCGGGGTGCACGGCATCGGCGGCATCGGCGGGGCGCTGCTGACCGGCGTCTTCGCCACCGCCGCCATCAATCCCGCCGGTGAAGGCGCCAATGTCCTGAACCAACTGATCGGACTGGTGGCCGTGATCGCCTGGAGCGGCGTCGGGACCTTCCTGATCCTGATGGTGTGCAAATTCACCACCGGACTGCGCGTGCCCAGGGACGAGGAGATCGAGGGCCTTGACTACACCCAGCACGGCGAGACCCTGCACCCATAGAAAACGGGGGCCTGCGGTCACAGGCCCCCGTTGGAAGTCTTCAGCGGTCGATCGCTCAGCGCGGGCTGGAGCCTGCGCTGGTCGCCGCTGACGGCGCGGCGGGCGTCGCCTGCGTATCCGGTTGGGCCGCCGCGCCGGTGTCCGGCGTCGAACCGGCGGCGCCGCCGGCGTCGGCCGCAGCCTCTTCGGCGCCCGGAGCCGGGGTCTCCTCTGCGCCCTCGACGGGAGCCGCGCCCGGCTGACGGGCCGGATCGGGCGCCGGGACGGCGTAGCCGCCCGAACCCTGCGAACGGAGCCAGGCGATCAGATTCACGCGGGTCTGGGTGTCGCGGATGCCGGCGAACGACATCTTGGTCCCCGGGATGTGGCGGCCTGGGGCGGTCAGGAACTGGTCCAGCTCGTCATAGGTCCAGGTCGGGGCCTCGGCCTTGTGCGCGGTGAAGGCGTCGGAATAGGCGAAGCCCGCCGCATGCATGACCGGTCCGCCGACCACGCCGTACAGATTCGGACCGGTGCCGTTGGCGCCGCCGGCGTTGACCGTGTGGCAGGCCACGCACCGCGCGAAGGCGGCCTCGCCGGCGCCCAGATCGGCCGTCGGCAGCACCGTGCCCCAGTCGGGCGGCAGCACGACCTCGGCGGCCCCGCCGGCGGCCTCTTCCGGCGCGTCGACGAAATACCCCATCTTTTCAGGGGCTTCGGTGTGGTAGATCGCGCCCGTCACCTGCTGCACGCCGACGATGACGAAGGCGGTCGCCAGCACGGCGCCCAGAATCTTGTTCCCGTTCAGATCGCCGCTCATTCGCGTCGTCGCATCCCGTGTCTGTGGCCCGGCCACAAGGGCGGTCGGGCGAATTCTTGCGTGGGCGTCTCTTACACGCTAGCGCGACCTTCGCAACCGGCCCGGGGCGTCCTTTCCGGCGTCCGGGCGTCGCAGGCAGGAAGGCGCCGATGAACCCCCTCGTCCTGATCCCGGCCCGCATGGCCGCGACCCGCCTGCCGGGCAAGCCGCTGGCCGACATCGGGGGTCAGCCGATGATCGTCCGCGCCTGGCGCCGGGCGACCGAGTCCGGCCTCCCCGTCGCCGTCGCCGCCGGCGATCCCGAAATCGTCGCCGCCGTCGAGGCCGTCGGCGGCGTCGCCGTCCTGACCGATCCCGACCTGCCCTCCGGCTCCGACCGTATCCGCGCCGCCCTTGACGCCCTCGACCCCGAAGGCCGCCACGACGCGGTGATCAATCTTCAGGGCGACATGCCGTTCGCGGACCCCGGCCTCGCGGTCGCCTGCGCGAACCTGCTCGAGGCCGAGCCGGCCTGCGACATCGCCACCCTCGTCGCCCGCGAGTCCGGCCCGTCCGACCGCGCCAACCCCGATGTGGTCAAGGCCGTGCTGGCCCTGTCCGAAGGGGCCGGCCACGGCCGCGCCCTCTATTTCACCCGCTCGACCCTGTACGGCGACGGCCCCGTCTGGCGCCACGTGGGCCTCTACGGCTACCGCCGCGCCGCCCTCGAACGCTTCTGCGCCGCCCCGCCCTCGCCGCTGGAACGCCGCGAGAAGCTGGAACAGCTCCGCGCGCTGGAACTGGGCCTGCAGATATGGGCCGCGGTCATCGACGAGGCCCCCCTGTCGGTCGACAGCCCCTCCGATCTGGAGGCGGCGCGGGCGCTAGCGGGCTGACAGCCGGCGCGCCGTCTCGTCGTCGGCCGGAAAGAAGGCCTCGATGGCGATCTCCGACAGGGTCACATCCAGCGGCGTGCCGAACACCGTCGTGGTCGAGAGGAAGGACAGCGGCCCGTCCGGCCCGTCCAGCACCAGCGGCGTGGCCACGGCGTGCCCCGGCGACAGGCGCCCGCGCGGCCCCGGCGGCGTCGGATAGGCCCAGAGCTCGTCCAGCAGCGCCAGAATGTCGGGGTCGGCCGAGGCGGCGAACTGGACCCGCAACCGCTCCAGCACATGGGCCCGCCAGTCCTCCAGGTTGCGGATGCGCGGCGCCAGACCTTCCGGATGCAGCGTCAGCCGCAGCACATTGATCGGCCCCTCCAGCAGATGCGGCGCCGCCCCCGCCAGAAACGGCGCCACCGCGGCGTTGGCCATCACCAGCGTCCAGCCGCGATCGACGGCGAGGGCGGGATAGGGCTCGTGCGCCTTCAGCAGCCGTTCGATCGCCTCCCGCGCCGCCGCCATGTCCGGCGCATCCAGCGATCGTTCGCCGTGCACCGCGGCGAAGCCCGCCAGGCTGAGCAGGGCGTTGCGCTCGCGCATGGGAATGGCCAGCCGTTCGGCCAGCTTCAGCACCATCTCCCGGCTCGGCCGCGACCGGCCCGTCTCGAGGAAACTCAGATGGCGCGTCGAGATTTCGGCCTCGATGGCGAGGTCCAGCTGGCTGAGGCGGCGGCGCTGGCGCCAGGTCCGCAGAGCCGGGCCGAAGGCGGCGGGAAGGGTTTTCGTATCCATGACCTGATCCAAGCAGGCGGCGCGCCGCTTCGCCATTACCCCGGGCGTAATCGACCGGCGGCTTCCGCCTGGCCAACCTCGCCTGCATCGCCAACCCGGGAGACCGACATGACCCCCTCCACCCTGTTCCTGCGCCGCGTTCTGGGCCTCGACGCCGTCGCCAGCGGCGCCGTCGGCCTGCTGATGGGCCTCGGCCCGGCCCTGCTCGCCGACCTGCTTCAGCTCGACCCGGGCGTCACCCGTCCGGCCGGCGTCTTCCTTGTCGTCTGGGCCGTCGCCGTCGCCGCCCTGGCCCTCCAGGCCAGCCCGGCCCGGCGGCTGGTCGCGGCCGTGATCGCCGTCAACCTGCTCTGGGTCATCGAGAGCGTTCTGAGCCTGGCGCTGGGCTGGCTCCAGCCCAACGCCCTCGGCGTCGCCTTCGTGATCGCCCAGGCCGTCGCCGTGGCCGGGTTCGCAGCGCTGCAGCTGTACGCCCTCAAACAGACCCGCCGCGCCGCCTAGACCTCGAAGCCGTCGACCCAGGCCTGCAACAGGGTCCGGGCGATGGCGATCCGGGGCGGACTCCTGAGCGTGGGGTGGCGGCCGGCCAGCATGTCGGCCGCCTCCCTGCGCGTCAGCCAGGCCACCGCCTCCAGCTCGGTCTGATCCGGGCGGGCGTCTTCCGAGTCCACCTCGCAGACCAGGCCGATCATCAGCTGCGACGGGAACGGCCACGGCTGGCTGGAGTGGTAGCGCACTTTCGTCACCGTCAGCCCCGCCTCCTCCTCGATCTCCCGCGCACAGGCCTCCTCGATCGTCTCGCCCGGCTCCAGAAATCCCGCCAGCGCCGACATCCGCCCTTCCGGCCAGCTCGCCTGCCGCCCCAGCAGGCAGCGCGGCTCATCCCCGCCCCCGGGAGCCCCCTTGTAGACCGCCAGCATGATGGTCACCGGATCGACGCGCGGGAAATGCTCGGTCGAACAGGCCGGGCAGACCCGCTTCCAGCCCCCGCAGGCGTCCTCGCTCAACGTCCCGCAGGCCGCGCAGAAGCCGTGCCGCCGCCGCCAGTCGAACAGCGACTTGGCCGCCCCCGCCATGGCCGCGTCCGGCCCCGACAGCAGCGCCGCCGCCGCCCGCATCTCATGAAACTCCCCCACGCCCCGCAGCGGCCCGGCCGTCGGATCGATCGAGCCTTCGATCTCCACCGCGAACACCGGCGCCCCCTTCCACAGCCCGAGAAACAGCTCGCGATCCAGCGCCACCGCCCGCGCATGGGCCATCGCCAGCCACGCCAGCCGCGGCTCCCCCTCCGCCTCCAGCAGCGGCCGCCCCTCCCACAGCACCAGCGCCAGCGCCTCGGGATCGGCCGCCTGCTCCGCCAGCCAGTCGGGATCATTGCGCCGGTCCCCCGCCCGATCGAGCGGATTGCCGGCGAAGGTGTTCAGCGCGGGGAGAGACATGGCTGCTCTCTAGCAAGCCCCCGCTTGCATCGGCGAGCCGGAATCGTCATATCTCCGCGTGGAGATCGCGGGCGAAGGCTTCGCCAACCTGGTCAGGGCCGGAAGGCAGCAGCCACAACGAATTCCCCTTCGGGTCGCGGTCTCCACTTCTCCCTTTAGTGCGCTAACGCTCGGCTCGCGGAGCCTCGCTGCTTGAGCGCGCGCCCGTCTCCTCCCCACGCAGTGGGGTGGAGGAACGGTCGCCGGAGGCGATCGGACGACGGGACCGCGAAGCGGTGGAGGGGCGAAGCGGCCGCACCGGCCTCCGACAGACCCGCCCACAACTCCCTTCCTCGAACCCCTTCGCCCACGCGCCCCCCCGCGCTAAGACGGCTGCATGAGCGACGTCGATCCGAGTCTCGAAGGGCCTCCGTGGGAGGAGGACGCGCCCCCCGCCGAGGAGCGCGACCCCAATACCGACGACATGTTCGGCGCGCCCGAGCCCGCCGGCATGCGCGAGGCCGAAGCCGCCGCCGCCCCGGACCCCGCCCCCGACCCCGCGCCCGCGACCGAAGCCGCCGCGCCGAAACCCGCCGCGAAGACGACGCCCGCCCCCGCCGACGACGGCCCGGCCGCCCACGCCGACGACGGCGCCGCCTACACCGTGCTGGCCCGCAAATACCGCCCGCGCACCTTCGGCGACCTGATCGGCCAGGAGGCCATGGTCCGCACCCTGACCAACGCCTTCTCGACCGGCCGCATCGCCCACGCCTTCATGCTCACCGGCGTCCGCGGGGTCGGCAAGACCACCACCGCCCGCCTGCTGGCCCGCGCCCTGAACAACGAGACCGAGGTCATTGACCGCCCCTCGCTGGAGCTGACCGCCCATGGCCGGCACGACGCCGCCATCATGGCCGGCCAGCACATGGACGTGGTCGAGATGGACGCCGCCTCCCACACCGGCATCGACGGCATCCGCGACATCATCGAAAGCGTCCGCTACGCCCCGGTCGAGGCGCGCTACAAGGTCTATGTCCTCGACGAAGTCCACATGCTGTCGAACCAGGCCTTCAACGCCCTGCTGAAGACGCTGGAAGAGCCGCCGCCGCACGCCAAATTCATCTTCGCCACCACCGAGATCCGCAAGGTGCCGGTGACCATCCTCAGCCGCTGCCAGCGTTTCGACCTGCGCCGCGTCGAGCCCGACATCCTCGTCGAACACCTCGCCCGCATCGCCGACCGCGAGGGGATGAAGATCGAACAGGACGCCCTGGCCCTCATCGCCCGCGCCGCCGAGGGCTCGGTCCGCGACGGCCTGTCCCTGCTCGATCAGGCCCTCGTCCAGGGCGACAAGAGCGAGACGGTCAGGACCGAGGTCGTGCGCGACATGCTCGGCCTCGCCGACCGCAGCCAGACCATCGCCCTGTTCGAATCGATCATGGCCGGCCGCACCCCCGAGGCGCTGGAGCTGTTCCGCACCCTCTACGGCTACGGCGCCGATCCGGTGCAGATCACCAACGACCTGCTGGAGCACTGCCACGCCGCCTCGGTGGCCAAGATGCTGGGCCCCCAGGCGACCCGCCTGCCCAACGACCAGGCCCAGAAGCTGACCGCCCTCGGCGCGGTCATCTCGGCCGGCACCCTCGCCCGCGTCTGGCAGATGCTGCTCAAGGCCCTCGACGAGGTCCGCCGCGCGCCGAATCCCGCCGACGCGGTTGAAATGGCCATCGTCCGCCTCGCCTACGCCGCCGACCTTCCGGGACCGGAAGAGGCGCTCAAGGCGCTGCGCGACGGCGAGCCCATGCCCGGCGGCGCGGCCCCGCGCGGCCCGTCCGGCGGCGGCGGCGGAGCCTCGGCCCAGCTCGCGGCCCGCCCGGTCGCCGCGCCGGCGCTGCCCGACCCGCAGTCGTTCGAACAGGTCGTCGCCCTGATCGGCGAAAAGCGCGAGGTCGGCCTGCAGATGGATGTCCAGCGCTACGTCCGCCCGGTCGCCTTCAAGCCGGGCGCCATCACCTATGAGAGCATCGAGGGGGCGCCGATCGACCTCGCCCGCCGCCTGTCCTCGCGCCTGAAGGAATGGACCGGCCGCACCTGGCTGATCGCCGCCAACGGCCAGGGCGGCGGCGAGACCATGATCGAGGTCGACCGCCGCAAGCGGGCGGAGGAACGGGCTTCGGTCGAGGCCGACCCGTTCGTGGCGGCCGTCATGGAGGCCTTCCCCGGCGCGAAGCTCGGCGAGATCAAGACGCTCGCCGCGCCGGTCGAACTGCCGGCCATCCCGGACGAGGCGGCGGACGAGGACTAGGCCGCTGCTGCGGAGGAGACTGGGCATGACGCGCAGAGATTTCGACCCGGCGACCGTCAAGCCGGATGGACGCCCCGCCACAAAGGCCCGGCTCTTTGACGCGGAGACCAGCGACCCTTGGCGGGGGTCGGTCGCCGGCCTTGCGTTGGGCGGACAGAACACCGTCCTGACCTACGGCACGGACACCATCGGCGCAGGCCCCCGGCTCCACGTCCATCCCTACGACGAGACCTTCATCATCACCGAGGGCCGCGCCCGCTTCTTCGTCGGCGAGACGACCCTGGACGCCGGCAAGGGCGAAGTCGTGTTCGGACCCGCGGGCGTTCCGCACCGGTTCGAGAACCTCGGCCCCGGCCGCCTCCAGACCATCGACATCCACCACTCGCCGACCTGGATCCAGACGGATCTGGACTAGCGCCTCCCTCTCCCGATGGGAGAGGGCTTGAGCGCACGGCGGCAAAGCCGTCGTTCTTGCGCGACCCGAAGGGCGGCGCGAAGCGTCAAAGGGTGTGGGTCGATCACCGGCATTCGGCGTCAGCCGTGTCGCCGACCGTCGCGGCGGCTCACGCCGACTGAACCAGCCGACCCACGTCCGACCGGGCTCCGCCCGGCCACCTTCTCCCATCGGGAGAAGGACTCCGTTGCCCCTACAGAACCACCGCCGCCTCCTCGAACCCCAGCCGCGGCGAGCGCGGGAACAGGTTCTCGTCCGTTCCGTAGCCCAGGTTGACGATGAAATTCGGCTCCACCGCGGTCCCGGCGAAGAACTCCGCCTTCACGCCCTCGGGATCGAACCCCGACATCGGCCCCACATCCAGCCCCAGCGCCCGCGCCGCCAGCATGAAATAACCGCCCTGCAGCGAGGCGTTGCGGAAGGCCGCCTCGCGCCGCCCCGTCTCGTCGGCGAACCAGTCCTTCGCCCCCGGCGCATGCGGGAACAGCACCGGCAGATGTTCGTGGAAATCGATGTCCTGGCCGATGATCACCGTCACCGGCGCCTGCAGCGTCTTGGCCTGGTTGCCCTCGCTCATCAGCGGGATCAGCCGCGCCTTGGCCTCGGGCGAGGTCACGAATACGAACCGCGCCGGCGTGTTGTTGACCGCCGTCGGTCCGAATTTGGTCAGGTCGTACAGCCTGCGCAGCAGGTCCTCCGGCACCGGCCGGTCCGACCAGGCGTTGCGCGTGCGCGCCTCGGTGAACAGCTGGGCCAGCGCGCTGTCGGACAGCGGGCGGTCGCGGACGGGGGTGGAGTCGAAAGCCATGGGGAGAACCCTCCTGATCTTATTAGCAACAGCGGTGATTGCTAATTAGGGGTCTCGCCGACCGGCGCAAGGAGATTCGACACAAAAACTGTTACTAATATGGCGACGCTTGCGCGCGCCCTTGCCGCCGCGGGTCCCCGGGGCCTATCTAGGACGCATGAAAGACCTCAACGCCCTCATGCAGCAGGCCCAGGCGATGCAGCAGAAGCTGCAGGACGCCCAGGCCAAAATGGCCGAAACCACCGCCTCCGGAACCTCCGGCGGCGGCCTCGTCGCCATCGACCTGAAAGGCCCCGGCGAAGTCACCTCGGTCCGCATCGACGACAGCCTGATGGTCCCCGGGGAGACCGAGATCCTCGCCGATCTGATCGTCGCCGCCCACGCCGACGCCAAGCGCAAGCTCGACGAGACCAACTCCGCCCTGATGCGCGAGGCCGCCGGCCCCATGGCCGGGATGAACATCCCCGGCATGCCCAAGCTGTTCTAGGGCCGCCCACTCTCCCCACCGTCATCCTCGGGCTTGACCCGAGGATCAGACCCTCCGGTGCTGCGTCGAAGACGGCGCGGCACGGTCGTCGGGCCGCCCCTTACGCACAGCCTGACCTGACCTCTGATCCTCGGGTCAAGCCCGAGGATGACGGCGGTGTGGTGGAGAGATAGGCAACCGCTCAACCCCCATGGTATGCGCCCTCATGGCCGCCTCCGCAGGACCCGAAATCGAGCGCCTGATCTCGCTCCTCGCCAAACTGCCCGGTCTCGGCCCCCGTTCGGCCCGCCGCGCCGCCCTCGCCCTGCTGAAGAAGCGCGAACAGCTGCTGGTGCCCCTCGCCGCCTCCCTGCAGGAGACCGCCGACAGGGTGACCTCGTGCAGCGTCTGCGGCGCGCCGGACACCCGCGACCCCTGCTCGATCTGTTCCGACCGCGCCCGCGACAACGGCCTGATCTGCGTCGTCGAGGAGGCCGGCGCCCTGTGGGCCATGGAGCGCTCCGGCGCCTTCCGGGGCAAATACCATGTGCTCGGCGGTCTGCTCTCGGCCCTCGACGGCGTCGGCCCCGATGCGCTCAGGGTCGCCGAACTGGTCGGCCGGGTGCGCGGCGGCGAGGCGAAGGAGGTGGTCCTCGCCCTCCCCGCCACCGTCGACGGCCAGACCACCGCCCACTACATCGCCGAACGGCTGGCGGACACCGGCGTCGAGATCACCTCCCTCGCCCGCGGCGTCCCTGTCGGCGGCGAGCTCGACTGGCTCGACGACGGCACGATCATCCAGGCCCTCCGCCAGCGCCGGCCGGCTTAGGACTCACGGGACCCTTGTCATCCCGGACGCCGCAACGCGGCGATCCGGGACGCCTACGTCCGATTCTGACGCAGGCCGCGACTAGACTGGCCGCATGACCCGTCCATCCGACCGACCCGGTAGACTCTTTACACGGCGCCCGCCGGACGCCGCCGCCGGGCCGGTCCCGGTCGAAAACGCGGCTGCGCGGGGCTTTGAGCGGACCCGGCCGGCGGAAGACGTATACGGAGTAGACTCAATCCACTGTAGACTCCCCGAGTCTACTTCATCCCCCGCCATGGCGGCCCCCGGCGACTCCCGCTAGGAACGGAGCATGAACGCTTCCCTCGTCGCCTTTTTCGCCGCCGCCGTGGTCGCCGTCATCGCCCTCGCCTGGGCCCTGATGGAGCGCCGCCGGGCCGCCGCCGCCGAGACCCGGAACTGGGAGCTGCGCGAACGCCACGCCGAGACCGAGGCGCGGATGAAGCTGTTTGAGGACCAGTCGGCGGCCAACGCCGAATTCCTCCGCATCCAGGCCGCCCAGTCCGCCGGCGCCGTCGCCGAGGAGCTGCTCAAGCGCACCGACGAGACCTTCCGCAACCGCGAGCTGATGGCCCGCGAGCGGATGGAGGCCCAGCTCAAGCCCGTCGCGGACACCCTGAAGCAGTTCCAGGAACACGTCGCCGCCCTCGAGAAGGTCCGCTCGGAGGAGACCGGCGGCCTCAAGGAGCAGCTGGCCCTGCTGATGACCGCCTCCTCCGCCACCCGCGACGAGGCCCGCCGCCTGACCGAAGCGCTCAAGGGCAACACCGGCCGGCGCGGCCGCTGGGGCGAACAGACCTGCCGCAATGTGCTCGAGGCCGCCGGCATGGCCGGCCGGTTCGACTTCACCGAACAGACCTCGACCGCCGACGACCAGGGCCGCCAGCAGCGCCCCGACTTCGTCGTCCGCATGCCCGGCGGCGGCATGTTCGTCATCGACGCCAAGGTGCCGCTGGCCTTCCCCGACGCCGCCGACGGCGACGAGGAGGCCCAGACCCGCGCCGCCTCCCTGCGCACCGCCGCCAGCATGAAGACCCACGTCCGCCAGCTGTCGTCCAAGGCCTATCAGGACCAGTTCAAGCCCAGCCCCGACGTCGTCGTCATGTTCGTGCCCGGCGAATCCTTCCTCTGCGCCGCCCTCGATCACGAGCCGGACCTGATCACCCAGGCCATGGACGCCCGTGTCCTGATCGCCACTCCGACCACCCTGTTCGCCCTGTGCAAGGCCGTCGCCTACGGCTGGCGCGCCGAGGAGCAGTCGCGCAACGCCGAACAGGTCGCGAAGCTGGGCAAGGAACTCTACAAACGCCTGTCAGTCATGGGCGGCCACGCCGCCGCCGTCGGCCGGGCGCTCGATACGGCCGTCGGCAAATACAACCAGTTCGTCGGCTCGCTGGAGAGCCAGGTCATGGTCTCGGCGCGCCGCTTCGAGGACCTGCACGTCGACCACGAGGGCAAGGACCTGCCCGAACTGCCGCCGGTCGAATCCGCGCCCCGCTCCCTGTCACGGCCGGAACTCGCCGCCCCGGCGCCGGATGTCGCGGCGGAGTAACCGGGACAAGACCGGCGGACTTTTAGACAAGCCTGCTTGACACCTCCGCCTCGGTCACGTAAAGGACGCTTGTCACACGAACGGGAGGCTTTCAGATGTCGAAGGGCTTGAGGCGCGTCGCGCTGTACTCGCTGATCGGCGTCATCGCCCTCCTTGTAGTGACCGCCGCCATCGGCTGGACGATCGGCTACCAGGAGGGCCGGGGGACGCCGATCTCTCCGGACCATGCCCTGTTCTGGACCATGGGCGCGGTGGCGATCGTCGCCATGACCGGAGCCATGGTCATCTCCGTGGCCTGGATGCGCTCGATCGACGAGGCGGCGCGCGAGGCCCACAAGTCCGCCTGGTTCTGGGGCGGCTGCGGCGGCATGGCCGTGAGCGGCGTGTTCTTCATCCTCGCCTCGCTTCCTCCGGCCGCCGCGCTCGACGTGCCCGCCTGGTTCCACGGTCGCACCGACCCCGTCGCCTACGCCGCCACGGGCGCAGCCGCCCTCGCCCTGCTGATGGTCGCCGGCTACACCCTTGCCTGGGCATGGTGGTGGTGGAAGCGCCGGTGAGGTCCCTCCGATGAACAATCGCCTCAAGGTGCTGCGCGCCGAGCGCAACTGGAGCCAGGCCGATCTGGCCGAGCGGCTCGGCGTCTCGCGCCAGACCGTCAACGCGCTGGAGACCGGCCGCTACGACCCGTCCCTGCCGCTCGCCTTCCGCATCGCCCGCATCTTCGACCAGCCGATCGAAGCCATCTTCATCGACGCCGCATGACGGCGCCGTCCAATCCTCCCAACCCCGGAACCTGACATGACCTTCAAGAAGCGCCTCAAGACCACCGTCTCCACCCTCGGCCGCCTGACCGTCGGCGCCGTGCTCGGCCTCGGCCTCGCCGCCGCCGTCATCTCGCCGGTCCACGCCCAGGTCGTGCCGCCGGTCGCCGAGGCCGCCCCCGCCCTCCGCGCCGTCCCGCCCGCCGAAGGCCGCGGCCCGGCCCTGTGGGTGATCCGGGACGAGGACTCGACCCTCTATCTGTTCGGCACCGTCCACATGCTGCGCCCGACCACCGGCTGGGGCACGGAGCGCGTCGACGCCGCCCTCGACAGCGCCGACCAGCTCGTTCTCGAAATCTCCAACCCCGACGACCAGGCCGCCATCATCCCGCTGATCCAGCAACATGGCCTGTCGCCCGCCACCCCCCTGTCCAGCCTGCTGAACGCCGGGGAGGTCACGGCCCTCGACGCCGCGGCCCAGACCATCGGGCTCACCGCCGCCCAGATGGATCCCTTCCGTCCGTGGTTCGCCGCCCTGACCCTGGCCGTCGCGCCGCTCCAGAAGGCCGGCTACGATCCGACCTCCGGCGTCGACACCATTCTCAAGGCCCGCGCCGAGGCGGCCGGCAAGCCCATCACCGGCTTCGAGACCATGGACGAGCAGATCCGCATCCTCGCCGGCTTCTCCCAGGAGGACCAGCTGGCCTTCCTGCGCAGCACGCTCGAGGACTTCGAGGACGCCAGCGTCGAACTGGACAAGCTGGTCGAGGCCTGGGCCGCCGGCGACGTCGAGGCCATCGAGACCATCGGCGTGGCGCCGATGCGCGAGAGCAGCGAGGAGCTCTACCAGGCCCTGCTGGTCCGCCGGAACACCAACTGGGCTGACCAGATCCAGACCATGCTGGAGGGCTCCGGCTCCGCCTTCATCGCCGTCGGCTCCGCCCATCTGGTCGGCGACGACAGCGTGCAGGCCATTCTCGAAGGCCGCGGCGTCGAAGTCTCCGTCGCGCCCTGATCGCAAGGAAGGCCCGGCCGCCCGCCGGGCCTTTTCTTTTGCCCGGGCGAAGCTATGGTCCGCCTCCGATCCGGCGACCCCGGTCGCGGCCGTAGTTCAGAGGTAGAACGTCAGCTTCCCAAGCTGAATGTCGCGGGTTCGATTCCCGCCGGCCGCTCCAGGACCGGACGTCGTCTCGGCGACTGACCGCGCTACAGTCCGGCGCAACGAAAAAGGGCGGAGCCGCGAGGCTCCGCCCTTCTCGTTTTTGGCCCTCGCCGGATCAGGCGGGGGTGCTGGCTCCCGGCCGGGCGACGTTGCCGTCCTCCTGGCCGCGGTCCGTCAGCGTCGGTCCCGGATGGTTTCCGGCGTCATTGGCGCCGTGCGACCAGCCCTTGATCAGGAAGCTGATCAGGATGAAGGCCACGCCGATGCCGACGCCCCACCAGCCCAGCTTGCCGAAGCCGTCGAGCGAGGTGGCGAGCGCGCCCTGCGGGTCCAGAACTTGGCCGCCGACCGTCTCGGTGCCCATCAGGCCGGCGATGCGACCGCCGACGAACTGGGCGATCGAGCTGGCCAGGAACCACACCGCCATCATGAAGCTGACCACCGAGGGCAGCGACAGTTTGGTGATCTCGGACAGGCCCACCGGCGACAGGAACAGCTCACCCGTCGTGTGCAGCATGTAGAGCAGGGCCAGGATCATCAGCGGCATCTGGAAGGTCGGACTGACCATCCCCGAACCGGCCGCCCAGACCACCACCAGGAAGCCGAGGCCGACCTGGATCAGGCCGAGACCGAACTTCATGGTCGGGTTGGGGTCCATCTTCTTGCTGGCCAGCCAGGCCCACATCGCGGCGAAGATCGGCGCGAAGATGAGGATGAAGCCGGCGTTGAACGACTGCACCTGCGCCGCCGTGATGGTGGCGTCGATCCAGAAGCCGGAGGGCGTGATGCCCGCCGCCGCCAGCTGGGCCGGCGTGCCGATGGTGATGCCGAGGAACTGCATGGCCACGGGGGCGATGGTCAGGTCCACGTTACGATCGGCGAACAGGTTCAGCGAGGTGCCGGCCTGTTCAAACAGGGTGAAGAAGACCACGGCGCCGAAGATCAGCACCAGGGCCAGCATCATCCGCTGGCGCTCGACCCAGGTCTTGCAGACCTTGACGATGATCCAGCCGATCGCGACCAGCGACAGCACGGTCGAGATCGCAAGGACCGAGCCGACCAGGGCGTTGCGCTGGACCATGAACCAGACGATGCCGACGCCGAGAATGGCCGTGATGTAGATCAGCCATTCGCGGTTGATCGGTCCGAACAGCGGACGCTTGAGCAGTTCCGGGTTCGGCGGCTCGCCATTGCCCTGCAGCAGGGGCTTGCCCAGCACGAAGACGATGAAGCCCGCCGCCATGCCGACGCCGGCGAGGCCGAAGCCGGCCCACCAGCCCACGGTCTGGCCGAGGTAGCCGCACAGCACAGCCGCCCAGAAGGCGCCGAGGTTGATGCCGTAATAGTAGAGGGTGAAGCCGGAATCGCGCCGGGGGTCGCCCTGCGGATACAGCTGGCCGACGATGGTCGAGATGTTCGGCTTCAGGAAGCCCACGCCCATGATGATCAGCGACAGGGCGAGGTAGAAGCTCATCTCCGCCGTCGTGTCGCGGCTGGCCTCCATCGTATAGGTGCCCGGTTCCATCACCGGCGGCAGGCTGGAGCCGGCCGGCAGGCCGGTCAGGGCCAGGCCGCCGCTTTCGGCGGCGGTGAAGCCGTAGCGCTGGCCATCGACCATGATGCCGACGTCACGCGCCGCGCCGCGACCATCAGCGACGACCTCGTACTGGGCCCCCGCATAGGTCAGGGTCTCGGTCGCGGGACGGCCCTCATAGGCCATCAGACTGTGGCCGGCGACCAGCAGCAGGGCGCCGAAGGCGATGGCCTTGCGGGTGCCGATGTAGCGGTCGGCCAGGATGCCGCCGACCAGCGGCAGCAGATAGACCAGCGATGTGTAGGAGCCGTAGGTCGCTCCCGCGGTCGCGTCGTCGAACAGGAAATGCTGGGTCAGGTAGAAGATCAGGATGCCGCGCATCCCGTAGTAGGAGAACCGCTCCCACATCTCGGCGAAGAACAGGATGATCAACCCTCTCGGGTGGTTCTTCAGGATCTGCATCAGGACGGGCACGCCCGTCAGCAAGGTGATGATCAGACCGGCGATGATCACGATATTCATGCGGATTCTCCCCCCGCTCGCCGGGCTTCAAGCCCGGCCGGCGCTGTGACGGCGCCCCCTCCATCCGTTCTACTCAACGGCTCACTCCTGAATTGCTGCGCCCCACCTGACGCGCGAAGGCGCATAAGCAGCACGGCCAGCAAGACCGGACAAGAGTTAAGGGTAAATTGCTCCCCGGCCTCGCCTGTCATGGGCCTTGAGTTGCGGGCGCGACTGGCCGACCCTGCGGTCATGAAACACCCCATCCGACTGCCCTGGCTCCTCGCCGCCCTCGCCCTGCTCGCCGCGCCCGCCGCCGCCCAGGAACCGGCCCGCTGGTCCTTCGCCATCCACGGCGGCGCCGGCGTCATCGAGCGCGACAGCCTGACCCCGGAACAGGACGCCGCCTACCGCGCCGCCCTGCACCGGGCGCTCGACGCGGGCTCGGCCATTCTCGCCGACGGCGGATCCGCCCTCGACGCCATCCAGGCGGCGATCCAGATCATGGAGGACGATCCCCTGTTCAACGCCGGGCGCGGCGCGGTCTTCACCGCCGCCGGACGCAATGAGCTGGACGCCGCCGTCATGGACGGCTCGGGCCTGACCGCCGGCGCCGTGGCCGGCCTGACCCGCACCCGCCACCCCATCGCCGCCGCCCGCGCCGTGATGGAGCAGTCGCCCCACGTCATGCTGATCGGCGAGGGGGCGGATACGTTCGCCGCCTCGGTCGGGCTGGAGCAGGTCGACCCCGCCTTCTTCTTCACCGAACGCCGCTGGCTGGGGCTGGAGAGCGCCCTGCGCCAGCAGACCCTGCCGATCCCCGCACGTCCCGACGGCGCGCCCGGCCCGCAGGCCTCGCTGGACCTGGCGCAACCGCCCCTGAACGAGCGTAAATTCGGCACCGTCGGCGCCGTCGCCCTCGACAGCCAGGGCCGGCTCGCGGCCGGCACCTCGACCGGCGGCATGACCGCCAAGCGCTGGGGCCGGGTCGGCGACGTCCCCGTGATCGGCGCCGGCACCTACGCCTCCAACGCCGACGGCTGCGCGGTGTCCGCGACGGGCTCTGGAGAGTATTTCATCCGCGCCACGGTGGCCCGCGACATCTGCCACCGCACCGCCGCCGGGGACGATGTGCAGACAGCCGCCGAGGCCGAGATCGCCGACGTCGGCTCGATCGGCGGCGACGGCGGCGTCATCGTCATGGGCCGCGATGGGACCCCGGGCTTCGCGATCAACACCTCCGGCATGTATCGCGGCGCCGTCTCCGCCGACTCGCCCGCCGCCGTGGCCATCTACGGCGACGAGGACCTGCGCCCGTGACCCCCTCCCGCGACATCCCCGGCGTCATCGCCCCGCCGCCGCTGATCTACCTCGGCCTGCTCTTCATCGGCTGGGGCCTGGCCAAACTCGGCGCCCGGCCGGACGTCGCCGCGGCCGGCTTCGGCTGGCTGGCCACCGGCTTCGGTCTGGAGATGGAGGTCCGGCGCGGCGCGGCCCTGACCCTGATCATCGGCGGCCTCCTGCTGGACGGCATGGCGGCGGGCCTGTTCCGCCGGCGCGGCACGGCGGTCGAACCGTGGAAACCCTCGACGGTCCTGATCAACGAGGGTCCCTACCGCTTCAGCCGCAACCCCATCTATGTGGGCTTCGCCATCACCTATGTCGGCCTGGCCATCGCCATGGACAGCTGGATCGCCCTGCTGCTCCTGATCCCCTGCCTGTTCATCGTCGACCGCTTCGTGATCCGGCGCGAGGAACGCTATCTGTCCGCCAAATTCGGCGCCGACTACGACGCCTACCGCGCCCGGGTGCGTCGATGGCTGTAACGCCCGACCCGCGCGACGAACTGTCCCTGATGGCCATGGAGGAGCTGGACGCCGCCTGCGGTCTGGCCTGGCCCGAGATCAAGGCCATCACCCCCTGGGGCGACAGCTTCACCGGCTTCGCCCCGTCCGGTCGCGAGGTCGAGATCGAGCGCCGCTACCTCTGGGCCCACGCGCCGGAGGGCGCCGTCTCGGTCGAGGTGGAGGTCCGCGACGTCGGCGCCCGCACCGGGGCCGAGGCCAAGGCCCTGATCACCCCCGACTGATTCCGCCCGCCCGTTAACCTTTACCGTTGCCAAGCGGGGCGGCGGGGGCAAGATGCGCCGTCCGCGAACGGCGGTCGGTCCAGCGGAGAGCCCCATGTCCTACGGCGACGACTTCGCCGGCGTCGATTCGGCCGGCTCCCCGCTCGACCCGACCATCATGATCGGCGCCGACCCGATGTTCTGGGGCGCGATCGGGCTCGCCCTCGTGGTCGCCGCCCTGGTCGGCTGGCTGATCGGCCAGGGTTCGCGGTCCAGCCGGACCGACGCCGCCTCCGACATCTGGAAGACCGTCGACGACGCCGCCAAGGCGGCCATGAAGGCCGATACCGAGGCCCTCCCTGCCCGCGCCTCCGAGCTGGACCGCGTCCTGCGCGCCCGCCTCGGCAAGACCCTTGGCTTCGGCGGCGACCTCACCCGATGCGTCGAGGCGCTGGCCGCGGCTCTCAAGGGCGAGGTCCAGGACCCGTCCCACGGCCACGGCCACGGCGACCACGCGGCCGGCGACACCCACGGCCATGGCGAGACCGGCGCCGGCCATGGCCCGGCCGCCCCGACCCCCGCCGGCAGCGTCACCATCGTCTCGGTCCACGCTCCCTCCGCTCCGCACGAGCCGCATCCGCCCGCTCACGGCAAACGACCGATGACGACGAAGGAGCGCAACGACGCCCTGCGGCTCGCCGTGGCCGACTTCAACGACTACTGGCGCCACCGCTCGGCCCGCGAGGGCGACATGCGGGCCGTGGTCGCCGAGCTGTGCAATCCCGGCCCGCGCCGCCCGCACCTCAGCCACGGCGCTGCGCGTCACTGACGCGGGCAGTTCCCCCCGGCGCGGAAACCCCTTAAGCCGGAAGCATGAAACTCGCCTCGCTCAAGCACGGCCGCGACGGCCGCCTCGTCCTCGTCTCCAGCGACCTCGCCTGGTTCACCGACGCCTTCCTGATCGCCCCGACCCTGCAGGCGGCGCTCGACGACTGGGAGCGGGTCGAGCCCCATCTGCGGGCCCTGTCCGAAAGCCTCGAACACGGCGGCGTGCCGCGCGGACGTTTCCATGAGCGCGAGGCCGCCTCGCCCCTGCCGCGCGCCTATCAGTGGGCCGACGGGTCGGCCTATGTGAACCACGTCGCCCTCGTGCGGCAGGCGCGCGGCGCCGAAATGCCCGACAGCTTCTGGTCCGATCCCCTGATGTACCAGGGCGGCTCCGACGGCTTCCTCGCCCCCCGCGACCCGATCCCGCTGGCCGACGAAAGCTGGGGCTGCGATCTGGAAGCCGAGGTCGTGGTCGTCACCGGCGACGTGCCCCAGGGCGTGTCCCGCGAAGAGGCCCTGTCGCACATCCGCCTCGTCGGCCTGGTCAACGACGTGTCGCTGCGCAACCTGATCCCGGCCGAACTGGCCAAGGGCTTCGGCTTCGTCCAGTCCAAGCCGGCCTCGGCCCTGTCGCCGGTCTTCGTCACCCCGCGCGCCCTCGGCGACCGCTGGGTCGACGGCAAGCTCAAGGGCGAGCTCAACGTCCAGCTCAACGGCGCCGACTTCGGCAAGGCCGACGCCGGAACCGACATGACCTTCGACTTCGGCACCCTGATCGCCCACCTGGCCAAGACCCGCGCCCTGTGCGCCGGCACCATCATCGGCTCGGGCACCGTCTCCAACCGCGACGCCGACGGCGGCCCCGGCAAGCCGGTCAGCGAGGGCGGCCTCGGCTACTCCTGCATCGCCGAGGTCCGCACCGTCGAGACCATCCTGCGCGGCAAGGCGGAGACCCCCTTCCTCAAACACGGCGACACCGTCCGCATCGAGATGCTCGACGACCACCACCGCTCCATCTTCGGCGCCATCGAACAGACGGTCGGGCCGGTCCAGGCCTGACGTCTGAAACCGCCGCCAACACGGGTCCGCCCTTGACCGCGGCCCCGGAAATTGCACACCTCGACCCGCCCGGTTTCCCGTTTGGAGTGATCGATGAAACGCGCCCTGGTTCTCCTGACGGTCTGCGCCGTCGCCTTTCCGGCCCTTGCCCAGGATGCGACGGCGGACTGGGACATCCGTCGCGATCCCGCCGCCAAGGCGATTCTGGCCTACACCAGTTTCGACAACGGCCTCAGCATCGCCTTCCGGTGCGTCGACGGATCCTTCAATGCGGTGATCGCCGGCCTGCCCCCCTCGCAGGAGAACCGGCGCAGGCTCGAACTCGGGTTCCGCGACGGCGAGCCCCGTCCGACGATGTGGAGCAGCACCACCAACCCCACCACCGTGATCGGGGATCTCCCCGCTCCGCTGGCGCGCGAGTTCCGGCAGGGCGGAGCCCTGAGGCTGACGGTCCCGAACGGCGCCGCCGACGGCCGCAACCTGCGCTACGAGATCGACCTGCCGGCCTCCGGCGCCGCGGTGGACGAGGCGCTCACCGCCTGCGACCGCCCCCTGGTCGACCCGCGCGACATGGAGCTGGAGGCGATCGGAGCCTCCGGCCTGACCGGCGGAATGACGTGGCGCAGGATGCCGGAACCCGAGTTTCCTCACTCGGGCGGCTCGGGCTACGCGGAGGGCTTCGCCGTCCTCACCTGCATCTCCACCGCCCGGGGAGGCGTGCGGGATTGCGTCGTCGAGATGGAGCACCCTCATGACGGCGGCTTCGGCCGGGCCGCGGCTGACGCCGCCAGGCGGGCCCGCCTTGTCAACACCACCGATCCCGGTCAGCCCGTCCCGGTGAGACGGTTCTCCTTCCTGACGAAATTCCGGATGGTGCAGTAACAGGCGCCTCGCGGACCAGACGATCCGCGCCATCCCCGATTGCCTCTCCGCCCCGCCCGCGCTACCTGTCCGCCTGCCGGGACAAACCCCTGACGGCCTGTGCGGGCGTGGTGGAACTGGTAGACGCGCCGGACTCAAAAGCCCGTCGATCACGTCGGTTTTACTGACGTCACCTTGATTTTATAGCATTTTTTTGGCCTTATGGTGGTGCAAGCGCCTAGCGCAGTGCTAGCGCAAACAGCGCATTTTGGAGGCTCTGTCGATGACCACTCGACACGCGCTTCTCGGCGGCAAGGTCCAGGTCTTCAAGCGGCCGAACAGCCCACATTGGCAGTGCTCCGCTTCCGTAGGTGGCCGTCAGTTCCGGAGCACCACAAAGCAAGAGAGCCTCGCTTTGGCGAAGGACTTCGCCGAGGACTGGTATCTCACCCTTCAAGGCAAACACCGCTTCGGCGGCGGCATCGCGCCGAAGCGATCCGGCAAGACATTCCGGGAAGCCGGCGAGCAGTTCGTCCGCGAGTACGAAGCTCTCACGCTAGGGGAGCGAAATCCGGAATACGTCAAAGGCCACAGCGATCGACTGCGGGTGCACCTGTACCCCTTCTTCGGTGACAAGCTGCTAAGCGAGATCACGCCGGGGCTGGTGCAGGATTACCGAGTTCACCGGATGACCTCCCGGCTCGATCCAAAAACTGGAGAGCCGAAGCGACCTGCCCGCACGACCTTGCACCATGAGATTGTGACGCTTCGGCAAGTCCTGAAAACCGCCAACCGGCACGGCTGGCTCGCCATCCTTCCCGACCTTTCGACGCCGTACAAAGCCTCAGGCAAGATCGTCCATCGAGCGTGGTTTTCCCCGACCGAGTACAAACTCCTCTACGAGGCCACGCGCGAGCGCGCGGCGAACCCCCGTCACAACCGTGGCAGGTGGGCTTTCGAAAGCCAACGCCTGCATGACTACGTCCTGTTCATGGTCAACACTGGCCTGCGCCCGGACGAGGCCGGCCGCCTGGAGTTCCGCGACGTCGAGATTGTCTTGGATGAGGATAGCGGCGAGCGAATCCTTGAGATCGAAGTGAGAGGCAAACGCGGTGTCGGTTACTGCAAGAGCATGCCGGGCGCCGTGCAGCCGTTCCGACGGCTCGTTCAACGCAACACAGTAGCCGGAGCGAAAGCGCCCAGACCCACCAAGAAGGTCTTCGGCTGTACCCCGCGTGAGCTGTTGAACACGGTGCTCGGTGAGCTAGATCTCAAGCGCGATCGGGACGGCCAGGTGCGCACCGCCTATAGCCTGAGGCACACCTACATTTCGATGCGTCTCATGGAAGGCGCCGACATCTATCAAATCGCTAAAAACTGCCGGACCAGTGTCGAGATGATCGAGAAATACTATGCGTCCCACATCAAGAATATGATCGACGCGTCGGCCATCAATGTTCGGCGTCCTAAGCCGAGCAGAAGAGCGGGAACCCGCTCGACCTCACCGGGCGAACGCCCACCCTTGTGAACACGTCCGCTAAACCAAAAAAGGTTGGCGACCCACCGCCGAGCCGCTATTCCACCTCCCAATGCGGGTGTGGTGGAATTGGTAGACGCGCTGGATTCAAAATCCAGTTCCGAGAGGAGTGCCGGTTCGACCCCGGCCACCCGCACCACCGAAATTCGATCCCGGTCATCAGCGTTTTTGACCCGTAGCGGGGTCCAGCATGTCCGCTGTGGCTTTTGACAGTTCCTCCAATCGTCGCACAAGTGAATGTTCCTAGAATGTTCACTTTCACTTGCGGAGTGAAAAGAACGATGCGAGTCTGAAATTGCCGCGGTCCGCGGCATTCCGCGGAGCATCGAGATGGGTAAGGACGGCAGGGACGCGGAGCGGCTGACGACGACGTTGAGCCGCGAGCGCAAGCGCCAGATCGAGGCCTTGGCCGAACGCGAAGGCGTGAGCGTCGCGTGGATTATGCGGCGGGCGGTCGAGCGGTATCTCGATTCAGGCGGTGGCGGCCCCGTCGTCGCTGGAGGCCGCTGATGCGCAGTGCCGAGTTGTTCGCGGGTTGCGGCGGCCTCGCCTTGGGCATGTCTCGGGCGGGCTTCGAGCATGCCCTCATGGCTGAGTATGATGCGGATGCCGTCGCCACGGCGAACCACAATCGCGAGCGCCGGATCGATCACGTCGCGCATTGGCCCATGAGCCAACAGGATGTCCGGGATATTGACTGGGAGCCCCTTCGGGGCCAGCTCGCCGTCATATCCGGAGGGCCGCCGTGCCAGCCGTTCGGGATCGGCGGCAAGAAGCGCGGACCGGAGGATAGCCGGGACATGTGGCCAGAGGCGGTGCGCGCCATCCGCGAGGCGGCCCCAGACGGCTTCTTATTCGAGAACGTCCGCAACTTGGCCGGGCCCCGATTCCAAGGGTATCTGAACTGGATCGTTGCCCATCTTGAGCGCCCATCGGTCGTACGTCTCGTCGACGAGGATCATTCCGAGCATGCCCGTCGCTTGGGCGCGATCCGTTGCCCGCAAGAGTACTCGGTGTCTTGGCAGGTGGTGAACGCCGCCGATCACGGCGCGCCTCAGATCCGGCATCGGGTCCTGCTGTTCGGCGCGGCCGCCCGTCTCGGCGTCGTGCCTGGAACGATGACGCCCACCCATTCCCACGACCGTCTCCTGTGGGATCAGTACGTGACCGGCGAGTACTGGCGGCGTCATGGCCTCAAGGTCCGGGTTACACCGACCTCGGATCGGGACATCCGACGCGTCGCGCATCTGCGAACGCTGAACACCGCGCCATCCGAATTGCCGTGGGTGACTGTAAGGGACGCGATCCGCGACCTCGGTGAGCCAGACGGAAACCGCAACCACGTCTTCCAGCCTGGTGCGCGGGCCTATCCGGGTCACACGGGCAGCCCCCTCGACCGGCCGGCCAAGGCGCTCAAGGCGGGGGATCACGGCGTCCCCGGGGGCGAGAACATGATGGTACTCGACAACGGCTCGGTCCGCTATTTCAGCATTCGGGAGGCGGCCCGGCTAGTCGGCCTACCGGATGATTACCTATTCCCGCGGTCTTGGTCAGAGAGCATGCGTCAGCTCGGCAACGCCGTTCCGGCGCAGCTCGGGGAAGCGGCCGGCCGCTGGTTGTCCACTCGACTGGTCGTTCCCCAAGCTTGACTGCCGCCGAGAGGGTTGAATCGCGCCGGAGCTGTGCCAAAGCTTCCGCATGGATTTTGACACGCCGGCCGCCCACGTCGAGGATACCGAGCTCAGCGGCTACGTCGAGTATGAGATCGATGTCGAGAAGGTTCTCCGCCAGGAACTGCCCGGCGTCGTGGCTCGCGCGGCGATCGCGCCGTTGACGCCTCAGGCGATCGCGGCCCTGCCCGAGAAGGCCAAGGGTGCCTATGTCCTGTTTGAGGATGGCCATCCCGTCTACGCGGGCAAGACCGACACCCGACATGGCTTTCGATCGCGCCTGGCCAAGCATCACAACACGATCCAGGCCCGTCAGGGTCTCGATCCCGCACGCATCGGCTTCAAGGCCGTGCGCATCATGGTATTCTCCAACTTCGACGTCGAAGCCATCTTGATCAAGGAACTGCGCGAGAAAGACCCGACCGCGCTGCGCTGGAACTTCAGTGGGTTCGGCTCCAACGATCCTGGCCATAACCGCGAGGCGCAGGAGCCAGCGGACTTCGACAAGGAGCGACCCGTCGATATCGACAAGGCGATCATCTCGCCGCTCCAGGGGCGATCAGTCGGCGTTCTTGACCTGCTGATCTCGCTGAAGGACCAGTTACCCTATACCTTCCGCTACGAGACCGACGCCAAGGGCACGAAGTCGGCCTATTACACCGTGGGCCACATCGAGCAGCGCGAGGCGGCGCCGATCCAGCTGCCCGACGCGCCCTTCACCGTGCGGCAGGCGGTCCAATGGGCCCTGAACGTCCTGCCTGCGGGTTGGCGGGCGACCGTATTTCCGGACCGGGTCATCCTTTATCGCGAGACGACGCCATATCCGTACGCCCTAGAGCACCTGACCGCCGAGTGAAGACGCCGCTGACCCGGTCCGAGCAGATGGCCAGGGTGAGGGGAAAAGACACGGGAACCGAGCGGCGCGTGCGCGCGGCGCTTCACGCGGCCGGCCTGCGCTACCGCCTCCACGCGCAGGACCTGCCGGGAAAGCCGGATATCGTCTTCAGGTCGCGCCGGGTGGCCATCTTTGTCCACGGCTGCTTCTGGCATAGGCACGACGACTCCGCGTGTAAACTCGCCCGACTGCCAAAGTCGCGCCTTGAGTTCTGGCTGCCGAAGCTGGACGGCAATCGCGAACGCGACGCGCGGAACCTGACCGCGCTAGAAGCGGCCGGCTGGCGGGTCCTGATCGTCTGGGAGTGTCAGTCGCGCGACGCGGCGGTGCTGGACGCGGTGGTCCAGACCGTTCGGTCGATTGAGCCGAAGCGATCCGGCCGCTGATACCGGCGTCGCTTCTGACTCAACGCGGGATCCGGAGCGTCCGCTTTGGGGCGGGTGCCATTAGCCGCGAGTGTGCAGGTTTGACTGAAGTTGGACGCCGAGCGTGTCTGCTATCGGCCGTCGTCGCGGTGAACTGGTACAGAGCCCGTGGCCGGTTCAAAGCCTATCGGTGACTCTATCCCGCGCTAGTAAGTCGGCTTCGGGAGGTCAGACGTAGAACTTGAACGGTTGCCGTTCCGCATCCTTAGCTGATCCCATGACCAGCACGTCGCCAACCTTGTCTGCAAATCGAACGGTAACCGGCAAACTATCGTTGAAGTTACAGGCGTTATAATTGATTTTGGTGAGCCCCATGATGTCGCGAAGCACGCCTTCGATCTTGGGGAATGCCTCTTTGCTCCGCAGGACCGAAACGAACAGCGGGTTGGGCGTCTCGGGACCGATGTAGGTATCAAGCTGGGGCGCATACCCGTTGGTCCAGAGATAGGCGTTCTGGTCATCGAGAACAACGGCGGACCCACGTAGTACCGGGTAGTCCCCGTCTCGGTAGAGTTTCACATCGCCATCGGTTGATTGGATACGTACCCCAACGACGTTCGTCCCTTGCGGGACAGCGGAGGAGAACGCTTCCCACTCCTTGTTGTTGAAGAAGGTTCGCCCGTGGATGAAAATCTCGCGAGGGTTTTCATTGTGCTTCTCGCGATACGCGGCGACGACCATCTCCATAAGAGACTTGGCCGCCTCAGCGCCAAGATGGAATTCGTAATCGCTGGTCTTCCACGGGCCGTTTGCGCCACGGAAGACGACACCGTCGCCCTCGCTCAAGAACATCTGAGCGGCGCAGCAGACGAAGTCGCGCTTGTCGTTCGGGATGACCTTGTAGACGAGGCCGACATAGCAGACCCCTGGCCGTATGCCGGACAGCTTCCACGGCGGTGACGGCTGGGTCTTGTAGTACAAGCCTGTGGCCAGGTTCCATGCGATGGTCGCCGGATCTTGCGTTTTGCGGGTCGGATAGCCCGCCGCGTTCGTGAACTCCTCAGGGGCTAGCGTCGTCTCTCGGAGCATCTGAGTGGTGTGGCCGAGCTTCAAAAACTGCGCCTTCACCTGCCGGTGAAAATCAGGAACATCGTCGAAGACAGCCTCCTGGGTCTGGTCGAGGATGCCGGCAAAGAGCGGAGCGTTGAACCTCTCCTTCTGCCGACCTGCAAAATCTCCCCTTAGTTTCGGAACACCGGTTCGTTTCGCTTCCGGCTTGCAGCGCTCGAAGATTTCTTCGGGCAATACGAACACCCAGACATCGATCGTCTGTTCCTCGTCTTTGTCGTGGCGTTTAACCTTGTCGGCATAGAGCGCGACCGTTTTTGCGACGGCCTCATGCTGGTTCAGCAGGCTCGTCGCATCGGTGATGTGAGATTTTTCCAGCGAATAGCAGACGAAATCACCGACCGCGTAGGAGATCGCGAACGCTTCTTCGATGCCTGGGAAGTTGGCAAGGTGGAGCCGATTGGGTTTGTCGGTTTTACCGGGCGGGGGAACGAGGACCCGTCGCTTCAGCTTTTCGGCCCAATCTTTGAAGTAGCCGATCCCGGCGTCCGTGCCGACGACGCCGACACGTATTTCCTTGGCCCGTTTGGGGCGTCGATGGGGGCCGTAGAGATAAAGCCCATCCTTGGGGTTTGGACAGGTCTGGCCATAGGCAAAATCAAGCGGTGGCTCTTCGATGAAGAGTGTGGCCAAGGATTTCTCGGGGAACCTCATTCCACCTCCTCCATCTCTGGTCGCGACGCATAGATGGTGGACTCGTCGGTCTCCTCGTCTTCGTCGCCAAGGATGTTTGGCAGGGCGGTCGTCACCGGCATGGTGAAGGGAATGGGCGTTGCATCGAGAGTGAACGCCGCGTCGGAACCGACATCCAAGCTGATAAACGCCAACTCGCCAGACATCAGCTCAAGCATGGCCATCTGTCTGCCGTGCCATTGTTTGTTCCGCCAACCCTTGCAGACACGGCGGCGCAGACGGTGCTGCTTCTTCTTGTCGTCGATCGCCGGGCCCGCCTCGCCATTGGCCTCTTCTGCGAACAAGATTCGTGCCTTCAGCTTCATATGGGGATAGGGCCAAAAGGCTGGCTGGGCGCTGATGCCGTACTGCCAGACATGCCCCTTGGCGATGTTTCGCAGCATGGAAGAGCGCTTCTCCCCCTGACGCCCCCAACTGAACTTCTTGCCGACGGGCGAAACGTCTTTGGTGGCGTGGAAGCCGCTCGCCTTCGACCATTTATATTCCAGAAGCCCCAGCGCCTTGCACTTGTTGTTCCATGCCGTGCGCAGCATCGACATGACGAAGTTGGACGCTTCGCGGCGATAGAGCCCGTAGTCGTCGATCAAGCCTTCCTGAACAAACTCCATGACGCCGGTTTCAAGGGCCAGGGTGAACTTCCCTGTGCCGCCAAAATGTTCGTGGACATCGAGCGAGTTAGCGAAGGTGAAGAAGCCCTGATTGTAGGCCTCCGCCGGATAGCTGAACGTCCTGACGGCGTTGCGCAGAGCGTCGCGGCTGACGACACCGGACGCCTTAAAATACCGAACGAAGGTCGGACCTTCGACGATGCGCAGCCAGTTGCTCGTCAGCGTTTCGGGTTCGTTTTTGACCTCAATGGATGCGCGCTTCCGGTACTGCTCCCAATGATGGCTGATGACCGTTCGTTCTGGGTCACAGGGAGCGTGCTGTTTATCCAGCGTCTCCAAAAGTCGGTTCAGGCCGTCCGCCCAGCGATCCGAGAAATCGACCCATTGCAACTCGCCTATACCGAAGACCTTCTTGTAGGGCTCAAGGCGCAGGGGGATAATAAAGTTTGGGTCGGTCAACTCGCGGACGAGGTCCGAGGCAATGCCGATCTCCTCCTGAACGCCGTCCTTATTCAGAGTCACATCGTTGCAGCACAACAGCATCTTGGCCGCCCGATTTTGAAGCGTGCTGGTCAGGACCTTGCGCCATCGATCCCCCGCTTCAAGGCAGAGTATGTCTGCAAAGACCTTATAGCCCGCTGCTTCAAGTCGAGGCGCTAGCCAAAGAACAAACTCGTCGTCATTCGGCGTGCCTTTGCTGATAAAGATCACGTCCCGCGAGGATTTTTGTTCTGCAGAAACCATATTTCCGTCGGCTCAAACGCTCGTGCCATCAGTGGCTAGCATGGTTCGCTCGGCGAACAAATTGCGAACGAAGGCTCGTGTACAGACCGGATATCGCCGGGCAAGAATTCGACCTTCGGCGGCGCGAACCCAAATCAGCACCTCGGGAGACGTGGGTGTCGAGCGAACGTACTTGCGGTCCGTTATAGGATATTCACGCCATCCTGCCCGAGGAATGGACTCGGCGGATTTGCCCAGCGGTCAGGCTCTGAGATGTACATAAGTAGCCTACGGGCTCTCGTGACGCCGACGTAGAACTGGCGCTTTTCCGCTTCGACATCGTCGCTTCGGATATGCGGAAACCGTCCCTGCTTAACGCCGATCATTGCGACAGCGCCGTACTCCCTGCCCTTCGCATAGTGGATGGTCGAAAGGCGTAGGGCCTTATCGGGGCTCGCGAACAGCCCGAGGTCAAGAACGGACAAGTTCGCGATGTCGATCTGCTGACGCTGCATATCGACCTTCATTTCTTGAACCGAGGCATAGAATAGGCCGGCCTGAACGTCATCGACAAACTCCGCCTCTTTGAGGATTTGGCCTGTTGCGCGGGACATGTTGTCGAGGAAGTGAATTGCTCCGCCGGGAGCAGCCAACCGCTTCGCTTCGCGCATGAGGCGGATGAGGACAACGCGGCCGGAGGGCGAGAATAGGTCCCCCCGAGCTATGCCAGTCGCATCCCGCACGGCGTGGAACAACGCCCTTTCCAACTGTCGATTGCTTTCTGGCGTCGGATCAGTGACCGCGCCGCACAGCTGTTCCGCAAGGGAAGCAAACAGCCGAGAGCGCCGATAGGGACGAGCACCTGGCCCCACCACGGGCACGCCGAAATCCCGGAGTTGCCGCGACAGTGAGATCAGCGAGGCCCAGTCTTTAGCTAGGATTGTTGCCTGTCCAAGGGGAATGGCATGTTCCTCCAGCATCGGCAGGAAACGTTCGGTGATTGCTTGGAAGTTGCTGAGCGTGCGTACAAGAACCGGTTCAATCACACAGACCTTCTCCGGACCTTCTGCGGTCATCGGAGGGGTTCTTGGAAAGAGCCTCTCGGCGTGTGCAATGATTTTGGGACTCGAGCGGAAGTTGCCGCTCAAAGTCAGATCCATTTTCGCCCCGATATCCTGACCGAACGGTTCAACGAGTTCGGGCTTGGCACCGGTGAACGAATAGATGCATTGGGCCAGATCGCCCACTGCGAAAAACCGCGAGCGGCCAGTGGCGTGAAGCAGCTTCAGGATCTCGATCTGAAGTTCCGTCGTGTCCTGAAACTCATCGACCAAGAACCATGCATACTTCGCGCACAGCGTGGCTGCGATCGCAGGATGGTCCCGGAGCAGGCAGTAGGCTCCATAGATGATCGTTCCAAAATCGATGTAGTCGAGTTCCGCACACTTCTGCCAGAAGAAAGGGGCCGCTCTTGCAATGGCGACGTTCTGCGCGGCAAGTCCAACGAGATTCCCGCGCGGATCCAAGCTCAATGACTCGAAGGCCTCATAGTCGGATTGCGTAAGCTGGAAGTAGTTGACCTGTGCAGCGGCATGCTGGGCGATGACCTCGAAGTCCGGGCTCTCCCGGGTAAGGATGGTAGTCGCTCTCTTGAAGCCCGGCCTTAGCCATCCGTAGGGCCGCAAGATTTCGTGGAGGCAAAAGGCGTGGATCGTCGAGACAGAGAAATGCCGATCATCGCCGGGGCCTAGTTGCTCAGCCGTTCGAAGCTCGATCTCCTGCACCGCCGTGTTGGTGTAGGTGATGCAGCAAATGGATTTAGGCGTATCGCGAACCTTCTCGACTTCGGCCACGAGCTTAGCGATCAGGGTTCGCGTTTTTCCGCTGCCAGGACAAGCAGTCAGTAAGAGATTGCCCTGCCAAGCGAGCGCATCTCTCTGCTGCTGAGTTAGCTGCTCTACTCCGCGCGCAACCATGCGATCGCCTGTTCGATGTATGGCGGAAGATAGGTCGCGTGTTCGATGTGACGTACGGCGACTTGGGCGAAACGCGCTTTGCCGAAGCGCTTAGCCGTGTTCAGCACTTTGCCCTTCAGATCATCGGGGACAGGACCGCCAAGCACGTTCTGCCACTCCAGCGCTGACTTTATCTTTGGAGCGCCCAAGCTTTCCGCCGTCTTCGCCAGCATCGACAGATTGCCGTCTTCGGCGATCTCTCTCTCGAACGTCGTAGCCCCGAGGAAGACCTTCACAAATGGACCTTCGAGCAGCGCCAAATTTACCTGCCCTGGCTCATCCTCGTCGGGAAGGGCCGCCGCAACATCAGGAGCAAGGTCGGCATCCGCGACGATCGCGCAGCGCTTTGGCAAACACGTCGCGCTGAACAGCCTGGAGAAGGCCCCGAAATGCACTCCGTGGATAGCGACCACTGAAATGCCCTCTCGTTCAAGGTCGATCCCAAGCACTTTCTTGACGAGCGGGGGTAGGAGCAGGAGTTCCGCTGCTCCTTCCACCAACATGACTCGACGGGCAAAAAGCAGGTTGGATTTCGTGGCATCAAGATACCGCTCCAAATCTTGAGCGTCGGCCTGCGTGAGTGTCGGCGAAGCTGTTGGCACACTTACGAAAGGTGCGGCTGCATTTCTTCCGGTGAGCATCACGAACGACGCCAAAGGCGCCTTGGCCGTCACTTGAGTGCTGTGGGTGGTCATGAGCGATTGGAAAGGAAGTTCACGGAGCGCCTCAATCAAGGTGCTCTGAAGCTGAGGATGAAGGTGCGCCTCCGGCTCCTCGATGAGGATCAGTTCGCCCGCCGATTTCCCGTGCGCCGCCCGTTTCCTGAAGTGCTCCACCAGGATGGCGATAAAGAGGATGTTGTTCAAACCCAAGCCGTTGCGCCGGGGCTCGAACTGCGAAACGGCGGTGTTGCTAAGCAGAACGATGAGGTTACGAACGATGGATTGAAACGACGGGGAAGATAGGCCGAGTTCTATATCCAAACTGAATGCGGGCCCCGTAATGTCTTTGAATGCTGTGTCGATCGAACCCGCGATGGCTTTGATAGTCGGGGAGGCTTCGATTTGGGCATTTGCCGCCTTGACGATCGCCACGAGCGCATCTTGCTCGGCCTTGTCGATGCCTGCGGACTCAATGAGCCGCGCCAAGGATGAGCGTCGCGTCTGCTGGAGGTCCGCCTCCACGTCCCGCAACGCCGGAAGGAACACGACCAGATAGGACTGGAGATACTGGAGTTGGACCGGCGTTGCGCCGATGTCCCCATTCTCGTGGTCCCAGTCGATGGCTGCTAAATCAATGGCCGGGTTACCGCCTCCGCAAAGCTCCCACGAAAAGTCTTCGAGGCTCAGTGCCGCCGGTTGAACGCCTTGGCTGACCGCTAGAGCGATAGCTTCGCGCACTAACCGCTTTGGACGAAAGCGATAGAAAATTCGCGCCCGATTGTCGCCAATCTGCGTGCCGTGCAGCAAAGCCTCTTCGTTCTCGTTGCCCTCAAAGTCCGTAAATTCAACACCGATCAGGACTTGAAAAGGAGCTGCCTGATCCAGAGCACAATGGATGTCGTCCTTTGAGAGAGACCGGTATGCGGACGACAATCCCACATCCAGGCAAAGCCTGAGTGCGTGAATGAGATTGGATTTGCCCGTATTATTCTCGCCGATAATGACGGTCGAGCCATCGTTGATCGGCACATCGGCGAACGACAGCGACCTGAAATTCCTGATTACCACTCGGCTGATACGCATATGCCCCCCTGACATCTGTTGAGCTTGTACGGCCGCACTTCGCTCAACTCACGATAGCACGCCGTGCCGAGAACACGAGAGCTAGGTCAACGTCACTTAGGCCGCTTTCTGACGCTACCGGCTTCCATCATGTGGAGCTAATTTGAAACCTGGAACGGCTTTGTGAGAAGGCGGGTGGCCCCCAAAGCTGACGCTGGCCTCAACGAACGCACTTGACCTGCGGTCGTCATGTCAGCTCACAAGGCACCGTCGTGGTCGGTTGGTGCTTCGGCTAGTGGCTTTCGACGCGGACAGCTTGATCAAGTGCAATGAGCGCTTCGCGAAACCTATGCTCGACTGAATGGATATCAAGGTCGAGGTGGCGCGCGATCTCAGGGTAGGACAGCCCTGAAATCCTGCTGAGTAAAAACACGTCTCGTATAGGCTCGGGCAAAGCGGTGATAGCGGCGGCAAGGAGCTTCCGCTCGTCGGGAGTGAAAGATCCCTGGGGCACCAGAGATTCCGCAAATGAGCCGCCGATCGGCGTCTGACCGCCGGCGACCACGGTCTGCTCACCATCGACACGGCCATCATCGTCAATCTCGCCAATCCCCTCGCGCCGTGAAACGGTCGCGTCGGGCCTAAGGGTCCGCACGCGCTCGTCAGGCAGACTATTCAAGCGGTGGATCCACGTGTCACAAACTTCCTCGACAAGTTCGGCCAAGTATTCCACCTGCTCGATCATCCAAGCAGCTTCGCTGTCCGCTACCCGGTAATATCGGTTGTATCTCGATTTATTATAGGCGGCTCGAAGCAGCTCAAAGCATCTGCGATCATGTTTCGTCTCTGTCGGCCATACGCCTCGAAGCTGCTCGCTCGCGGCCTCGGCGAGCTTCCGAAGTTCGACGATGTTGTGGGTGTGCGGCGTGCGCCCGACGAGCACCAGCAGAACGATATTGTAGAGCCGCTCGGTGGCTTGATGCAGGTCAAACGCGGCCTTCCGCGGCCAGCCGTTCGCGGCCGATAGCTTCGCTGAACCGAGGAACTCGGTCACAAGCGCCATACCGTCCTCAAGGTGCAGTTCAGCATCTGCGGCCAGATCGACCGCCGCCGTCACGTCGGGAAGGGGCCAAGAAATGGGGTCCGCGTCATGAAGGACTACGCCCTCTTCCATAATGTTCTGGAAGTATCGGTCGCCTTGTTCGACTAGGTCGCTGAACCTCTGGAAGCTCAGAACGGTGAGCCTGACAGGAGCACCGAGATCGTCACGGTTCGTCGAAGCGAAGAGCAGCTTTTTCTCGCACTCCAGCCAAAACTCGCCGACATCCGCTAGTTTGTCGCTGCTGACCAAAATCAGGAAGTCGTAGTCAGCGAAGTATCTACCGCCGGCGTCATCGACCCATGCGCCGGAAGCGTAGGGCCCATGCAGCACCAGCTTCAGGATCGCACCATCTCGGACCTCTGGCGCACGTCGTCCGGCAATCGCCTCTTCGAACTCCGCGAAGATTAGCTTTTTGACCCAAGCGATCTCAGTCCGCTTTGCCTTCGGTAAGTGGCTAAGGCTAGTCTTCCGTTGATTTCTGCGGCGGCTCGACGGGGAAAGCGCGCGCTCTTCTCGTAAGCCGAGGTTGGAACCGCGATTATTCATCAAACAGCCCCGAGAATTCTGCATCGCTGAAGTAGCGCACTTTGCGGGCGACCAACGGAAGAGCGCCCGGTCGGAGGAGGAGCAACTCATCGTCACTGACACGCATCACCTCGTCCGGGGTGAGGAGATCCCGCCGGGTAACATTCAGATTGCTGGAGTAGCTCCGGTTCGCTCGCCATCGGCCGGGGGCATCGCTGATCGTGCTGCCGGTCGTCACATAGGACTGGGTTTCTGCGCCGAGCGTTCGGGACACCCAAGTTGCCGTGTCCACTTCCGAAACATTGAAAATCTGGGTCACTCCCGCGTTCGACAGGAACGTCCCGGCGCGCTCGCCATACATACTCCTGAGTTGGTGCATGTCCTGAAGGATTGCCCAGAGCTGAACCCCGTAACCGGCCATCAACCCAAATGCCCGCTCAATAGGTTCAAGACGGCCCAGAGCCGCAAATTCGTCGAGCAGTAGCAGAACCGACCGTCGCGGGACGCTATGTCCCGGCCTCGACCTCGCGAACTCATTGATCGCCTGCACGACGAGCAGTCTCAGCCACCGAGCGTGGGTCCCAAGCCGATCTGGCGGAAGGACGACGAACACGGTCGTCAGTTCGCTTTGCAGATCGCTCAGCTTGAAGTCCGACTGTCCCAGCGCCTTTGTCATTCGCGGACTATCGAGAAAATGGGTGTGACGCTGGGCGGCCGACAACACCCCGGCGGCCTCACGATCACTCTTGGATAAATGGCGGTTGGCGGCGCGCCCCACGAGGCCATTAGCGGCTAGGCTCGCCTGCATTGTTTTCAGGACTTGTTCGAACCGTTGGGGTGTCGTGGTCAGCAGATCGCGCAGGGTGGCCAAGTTGCGCTGTTGAGGTCCCGCTGTCGTCACGACGTGAAGGATCAGACCGGCGATCAACGCCTTCGCCTCTTCGTTCCAGTGGGCTTCACCGACCTGTCCCGGCGGGTCGTAGACAAGCGCGTCAGCCACCGCCGCCACATCCTCTGCCAGGTCGACGCTATCGGCTTCGAGTTCGGCCAGCGGGTTGAAACAACTGCCGGCCACACCAGAAATCTCGAACGGGTCGAGGACGAAGACGGGCCCCTTAACGGAACGAGCTCGCGATGTAACGCGAGCGTTCTCCCCCTTCGGATCGATGCAAAGGACCGACCTATTAAGGGTCAACAAGTTTGGGATTATCGCACCGACACCCTTGCCCGACCGGGTCGGCGCGACCGTCAGAAGGTGCGAGTTTCCGGAGTATCGCATCAGAACACCGCGATGCGAGCGACCGACAATCAAACCGTCATCGATACTGGCCAGCTCGCGCTGTTCCTTCTCACCCCCAAACCGAGCTGACCCATGCACATCGGGGACCGCTTCGCTGCGAGGGCGCCAAATCAGAAATGCCAACGCGGCGCCCGTAAGGCCTGACCCCAGCAATGCCGCGCCGCGTAGGACGCCGGTCACCACCGTTCCGCTCGCGCCCAATCCGGCGAGAGCGACGCTCCCCACAAGGTTGCCGATCACATAGCCCAAGATGACCAGGCCGATGAGCTTGAGGGTCTTCATCGGGCCTCCTTCGGGTCCGGCGCGGCGCCCATTTCGAAGGCGCGCTTACCGCGCCGTCGCCAGAGCAACAGGAGATCGGCGCCCTGGTCATCGTCCAAGCTTTCGACCAGGGTCAGGAAAGCGCCCAGCAACGCCGCCCGATCATCCCGGATGCGCTCAGCCAGACCTGATTTCTGGACCAGCCCGCCGAGCTCAATCAGCTCCCGAGTTCGCTTGCGACGCTCCATGACCCAACTCCGAGTATCCAGTCGCGCCCGCAAAGCCTGAGCCCGATTCATGGAGGTGCGGACTCGATGAAGTGCGAGCGTGTTTTTTGTCGCTCTACGACGGAGCTTTTCGCCGCCCACGACCTGCTTGAAAGAAGGCGGCGCCCCGCTGACGCCACGCCTCCCTGTCCTCACTGTTCTCATTGGTTCGGACAGCTAACAGCGCGCCGGTGAGAACATCGAGCTCAAGAGCATCGGCCCCGGTCGCCACGACTAGTTCGCCGAGTTGCGCGATTTTCTGCGCTCGTAGCGTTTTCGCCTTCGCCTCCAACGCTTGAAGTTCGGCGTCGATATCTCGTGGTTTACGCATGGGATCGCCCAAACCTGACACTACAACTTGCCGTGAAACCCTAGCATGTAATTTGCTCTTTGTCGCATCCGGGAGTTTACGGTCGTAGAGCCAGTCACTTTCAACCGCTTGTTGGAAGTGCGCGCTTATACGTCGTGCCGACGTTGCTGCTGAGGATGAGGGGACGCCGGTGGCGATCTATCACTTCTCTGCGAAAGTGATCTCCCGCGCTACCGGATCGAGCGCGGTTGCTGCGGCTGCCTACCGCGCTGCATCGCGTTTGCACGACGACAGACTGGATCGCCCTCATGACTTCACGAACAAGGCTGGGGTCATTCATTCAGAGATTCTCGCGCCGGAGCAATCACCCGACCGCTGGCAAGATCGAGAGACGCTCTGGAATGAGGTCGAGGCCGGAGAGAAGCGGAAGGATGCGCAGCTCGCCCGCGAGGTGGAGTTTTCAATCCCGCGCGAAATGGATCGGGACGACGCCGTCGATTTGGCCAGATCGTTTGTCCAACGAGAGTTCGTCGATCGCGGGATGATCGCCGATCTGAACGTCCACTGGGACACTGCTGCCGACGGCTCACCGAAGCCCCATGCCCACGTGATGCTCACCATGCGGGAGGCCGGAGAACAGGGGTTCGGACCAAAGGTCCGTGAGTGGAACGACGTCGAACTTTTGAAGCACTGGCGCGAAGCTTGGGGCGACCACGCGAACGAGCGGCTTGCACGGCTGGATATCGACACCCGCATCGACCACCGCTCGTTCAAGGATCAGGGGATCGAACTCGAACCCCAGGACAAGATCGGTCCAGCCGGCGCGCGCAGAGAGTATCGAGGTGAAGCGGCTGAACGGACCGCCGACCATCGAGCGATCGCTCGCCAAAACGGCGAGATCATCGCTGAGGATCCTCGGGTCGCTCTAGACGCGATCACTCGCCAGCAATCGACTTTCACACGCCACGACATGGCGCGCTTTGCCCACCGGCATTCCGACGGAAAGGAGCAGTTCGACCGGGTCGTGGGCGCAATGCATAGCTCTCCTGACTTGGTTGCGCTGGGCCAGGATGGCGCCGGTCGCGAACGGTTCACCAGTCGCCAGATGCTCGCTGTCGAACAGGACTTGGAGCGGTCAGCGGCACGACTGTCCGGGACCGACAGCCATCGCGTTCCTCAATCCTTCGTCCAGAAGGCGGTCGAGAGCGCGAAGGTGCGAGGACTGGATATTTCAGGCGAGCAGAGGGACGCGCTCGAACATGTGACAGGAAGTGGCGACCTGGCTCTGGTCGTCGGCTACGCCGGGAGCGGAAAGAGCGCCATGCTCGGCGCCGCCCGAGAAGCATGGGAAGCGAGCGGATTCAGAGTCCAAGGGGCGGCGCTTTCCGGTATCGCCGCAGAAAGCCTTGAAGGAGGATCTGGCATCCCATCGCGGACGCTCGCCAGTCTCGAGCATTCCTGGGCGCGGGGCCGAGACGGACTTTCATCCGACGATGTGCTCGTCGTCGACGAAGCTGGCCTGGTCGGGTCACGACAGATGCAGCGTGTCGTCGAACACGCGGAGTCCGCCGGCGCAAAGGTCGTGATGGTGGGAGACCCGGAGCAGCTTCAAGCCATAGAAGCGGGGGCAGCCTTCAGGGCATTGGCGGAACGCCACGGAGCGGCCGAGATAACCGAGGTGCGGCGCCAGCACACTGACTGGCAGCAGCAAGCAACACGGGAGTTGGCGACCGGCCGCACGAGCCAAGCGATCGACCGGTACACAGCGGCCGGGATGGTCACCGACCATGCCTCACATAACGATGCTCAGGCAGCAGTCGTCGCTGCATGGACGAAGACCCGCGAGAAGGAGCCGGATGCCAGTCAGATCATGCTCGCCTACAGGCGAAGCGACGTTGCCGAACTAAACACGCTGGCGAGAATCAAGCTTCACGAAGCGGGTGCACTTGGCCCGGACCGAGAAACGGAAACGACACGGGGAGCGAGACCGTTCGCCTCGGGCGACAGGATCATGTTCCTCCGAAACGAGAAGTCGATCGGGGTGAAGAACGGATCGCTAGGAGAGGTCGAAACCGTCGGTGCTAACAGCATGACAGTGAGGCTCGACCGGGGAGTCAGGGTCTCGTTCGATCCCAAATCCTATCCCGACATTGACCATGGTTACGCCGCCACGGTTCACAAGTCTCAAGGCGTAACCGTGGATCACGCCCATGTCCTCGCCACGCCTCAAATGGACCGACAGGCAGCGAATGTCGCAATGACCCGGCACCGAAATGGGATGTCCCTGCACTATGGCCGCGACGCCTTCGCCACCCCCGCTCGTCTCGCAGAGTCGTTGGGGCGCGACGGATCAAAAGACGTCGCCCTAGACTACCTCACGGCCTTCTCCGAACGTCACGGAGCTAGTGACGATCGTGCGGCAGGGGATCGAGGACGAAGGCTGATCGGAGAAGATCGAGGCAACCCGTATGGCCAGGATTCTGGGAAGGAGCGCGTGCGGGTACGCGGTGGCTGGTACGAGGATCGGCCACATGATCGAGAACGAAGCCGCTGAGTTCGTGGGTAGGCCGCTCCCTCTCCACGTTGGTTGAGGTCTCGGCCTAGCAGAGACTTAGGCATCTTCCCCCACCCGGAGACCACTTATGTTGAAGGCAGCACAGTACCTGCGCATGTCGACGGACAAGCAACGCTATTCCATCGCCAACCAGGAGGCCGCAATCCTTGCGTACGCAAGCGAGAACGGTTTCGAGATCGTCCAAAGCTACACTGATGAAGGCCGGAGCGGCGTCACAATCAATCGCCGAGACGGCCTCAAAGCCTTGCTTCGTGACGTCATGAGTGGCGCGCCGTTTTCCACGGTGTTGGTCTTGGATGTGAGTCGTTGGGGCCGCTTCCAAGACCCCGATCAGGCAGCGCACTACGAGTTTCTCTGCCGAGAAGCCGGGGTATCCGTCCGATACTGTTCCGAAGCCTTCGATGATGACGGCTCGGCTACCTCCTCGCTCGTTAAAAGCATGAAACGCGTGATGGCCGCCGAATACAGCCGCCAGCTCTCAGAGCGATGCAGCGCGTCGCTCAGGCGGCACATGCTGGGCGGCGCCAAATGTGGTGGCACAGCACCCTACGGCTTCGCACGCCAGATTTTTCATAAGGACGGCGCGCCTGGCCGGATCCTCACAAACGGCGAGCGGCGTGGCCCCGATCAAACCGTTCGTTTGGTCCACGGCCCGAAGGATGAGATCGACAATGTTCGGATGATCTTCGACCTCTTCGTGCACGGCTTGATGGGTCCCACGGCCATTGCCCACCACCTCAACAAGCTCGGCCGACCCTATCGGCGGCCCGGTCCTTGGGAGCAGGATCGCGTGCGATACATACTCAGGAACGAGATCGCAGCGGGCATCTACAGCTTCAATCGGGTCGTCAGCCGGTTCGGTAAGATCACGCCGAATCCGCCGGATAGATGGATCAAGATCAAGGTCGCCGGGCCGCTTATCTCGCCTAAGCTATATGCCGCTGCCCAAGCAAAGTTCGCCGCTCTCGATAAGGGGAGGATGTGGACGGACGAAGAGATGATCGAGCGCTTACGGCGATTGCTCCTGAAGCATGGCTATCTGACCAAGACGCTGATGGACAGATCAACAGATGTTCAAGGCGTCGGGGCTTACGCACGTCGGTTCGGATCGGTCGAAGCCGCGTGGGCGCTTGTGCCCTACAAGTCGGACAAGAAGCGCAGACAGCATGTCGATGCTGCCGGCCGGGAGCCTGAGGAGATCATTCGACGGCTGAAAGAACTGTATCAAGAGAAAGGTTACCTGAACCTCGCAGCGATCCAGGACAGCCCGCGCCTCCCGTCCATCAAGTTCATCTACCGTCATTTCGGCAGCATCGGCGCAGCATATCGAGCGGCAGGGTTTGACCTCACACGTGGAGAGATGATGCTTGCAGGTCGTCAACGAGGGGGTAGGTCGCGTGATCGAGCACGATACTTGACACTCACCGCTACGGACGACGTCAATGCGTAGTTGGGGCCCGAAACCGGAGATGTGAACCGTACATCGGGGGCGGGCGTGTCGCCGCAGGTTTGAGAAGTTGTGACGTACTGGATCTCCAGATCCATGCGCGAAACCATGCGCGGCTTCGTTCTGGTGAGCGCTATGGCGCAGGCCCGCCGCCAATCAACCCAACTCGCTTCCTTCGCGCTTACGCGCTTCGTGCAGCTCCGTTCCCCAACGGGGCGCTGCGCGGGGTTTGACCGCCGGCTCGACGGCCAGCGCCGACCTCTCCCCATGAAGCCGCGGAATGGTCCGCGGCAAACATGAAGGAGAACATCATGAACACCCGCTCTCTTCCCTTGGGCCGCAAGCCAACGCACCGCCTCTTCCGTGTGGTCGGCGACGGTGAGAATGCCATTTGGACTCCCATTGGCGCAGCTTGGCCAAACAAGGACGGCCACGGGTTCAGCATCAACTGCGAAGCGCTCCCGCTCTCGGGCCGCATCGTCATGCGCACCATCACGGTGCGTCCGGCGGCCGCGTCGTGAGCGCCAAGCGCCAAATCGAAGTTCACGCTCTGCATTGCGGGGCGTGGACATCGAAATCACCTTCGAGTCGAAGTGGCTCGGCATCGATCGAACAGCGGATCGTTGCATCGCACATCTGACTCTGACGGCAAGGAAACCAGAAAGAGCGCCGCTGCCGGTGACGGAGACAGGCGATCTTTCGCACTTCATCCAACCCTCAGAGGTCGAGGCAGCCGGTGGTCCGATTGCCTATCTGCAAGGCTGGCTCGACTACATGGCGCAGTCGCGCGATTGGGTCTCTTGGAAAGAGCAGAGCCGTCAACTCAGTCTGTTCTAGCTCTCGAACCCCCGCTGGCTCTCTGGGCTCAGCGGGTGTTTCCGGTCAGTCCTGGCGACGGGGAAGCCGTCATAGGCCCCGCCGATGGGCGGGTGGGGTGCTCGACCTAGCTGTCAGAATCGGCGAGCATTGGGAAAGCGCGACCTACTGGTCTGCGATTCTTTGCGCGCGCTAGCACACCCATTAGCGCACAACGGCAAGTCGCGCCAAAATGCCTTTATAGTTCAGCCCTCTACGGTAACTCTAGTCAGACTCAAAATCCGGTTCCGAAAGGAGTGTCGGTTCGAGCCCGACCGCCCGCACCAATCAATGAGTTCGGCCAGAACCGCTGGGCCGGCGGCCGACGCCCTCGCCCAAGCTCCTCGCTCACCAGCGTCGACGTCGCGGGGACGCGAGCGTCTGAAGCTCGCTGACGAATTGAGCATGATCGTGGACCAAAGCGATCTCCTCCAGTCCGCTGGCGAGCGCCTCGGCCTCTCCAACCAGGCCCTGCACCTCGTCGCTGATCCCGCTGCCCAGCGCTACGAGCGCCCTCGCACGCGCTCTGATCAGCAAGACCGCCGCCAACGGGTACCTGCCCGCCAGGCGCGACGCCCAGAGCGGCACGTCGTCATGACCGCCCCGCAACTCGGCGCGGCGCATCACCACCAGGTCGGCGGCTTCGCGAAGCGCGCCCCAGTTCATCAGAAACGAAAGACCCCTGACGGCGTCAGGGTGGTTCGCCGCGAGATCGAAGGCCCGATCGAGCGCGACGACGTCTTCGAAGTCCGCGAGTTTCGCGATCACGGCGCGCAGCTCGTCGGCGGACAGTGTGCGCTCGAAGACGCGCCATCGCGCCTCATCCGCCTCTTCGGACCGGCCCTCCGCCTCAAGCACCGCAATCTCGGCGCTGAGCCAGGACTCGGATGGCGCGGGAAGGCTCGATTTTCCCCCGGGAGTGCGCGAGCCTTCGAGGGCGGCTCGGGCTTCGACAGACCGCCCGGCCCCGGCCAGACGTTGCGCGATCTCAGCGGCGACGTCCGGTTTGCGGTGGTCCTCGTCGGAGATTGACTGGATCCACGCGTCGAGGTCCCCGCTGCGGTCGGCGAGCTTTCGGATGACGAGGGCCAGCCGTCCCGTCGGTTTCGGCCTTCCCTGGGTGAGATCGGCCAGCAATCGCTGTGCGAGCCCGGGATCGAGACTCCGGGACCCGCGGCCGATCCAGGTCGCCCACGGGTTCAGCCGCGTCGCCAGAGCCTCCCCGAGGACCGGCGCGGCGACGTCCGGGCCGGCCTCGGACGCGACCTCCGCCAGATCGCCCGAAGCCGCATCAAACAGCAGCGGCAACTCTCCCTTCGCATCGCTGACGCGTGCGCCAAGCAGAGGATAGAGATCGAACCAGGCGACGAGCCGGTCCAGCGCGAGCGTCACGTCGAGGGGGGCAAGACGATCGACGATGATGCGCCGCAGGGCCTGAAGATCGCTGAGCAGGGCGGGCCGCTTGCGCCAGGAGACACGCGCCCGGCTGGTCGCGAGCGCCGTCAGGCGCTTGTCGAGCTCGAACGCGAGATCGGCCGCACTGATCTCGGCGGCCAGCTCCATGCGGAGACGGCGCTTCAGGTTCGGATCGCCGTTCGCGGCTTCGAACAGAAGGCCGGCCAGACGTTCTGCGCCCAGCGTGGCGAGGTTGGCTTCGGTGACCGTCTTCTTCTTCGACGCGGGCGCTTGTCTGGCCATGCCCCGATAGACAGCAGCAGCGAGGTTCAAGGCAAGCCCACCCGGCGAGGCGCCTGACCATCCCCCCGCCACCGCCTGCCCGCGCCGCGAGGGCAGGCTTCGGAACTTCTCGTTCGAGCGGGCGTAAATCTCCAGTCCAGAAACGGAGGACGAAATGGCGGAGGGCAAGACATCCCGTCCGGTGGCGGCGGCCGGCGCGGTGCTCGGCATCGGACTGGGCGGTTTCGTGGACGGGATCCTCCTCCACCAGATCTGGCAGGTTCACGCCATGCTGTCGGCGAGGGTTCCGCTGCACACCATGGAGAACATGAAGACCAACATGACCGCCGATGGCCTTTTCCATGCGGCCGTCTGGGCAGCGACGTTCGTCGGCGTCGTCATGCTCTTCAATGCTGCCAAACGGCCCGACGTCCTCTGGTCTGACCGGGCGCTCTACGGGTCCATGCTTGCAGGATGGGGCGTCTTCAACGTCGTCGAGGGCATCATCAACCACCATCTTCTGGAACTCCACCACGTCGTGCAGCGTCTCGGACAGTCGATGTGGGACTGGCTTTTCCTCGGGGCCAGCGCGATCCTCATCCTGGTCGGCTGGATGATCGCGAATGCGGGTCGCGAGACTAGGACGCTGTCCTGACCGGGTCTGACCTGTCGACCTGCCGTCGGCTTCGCGCGGACCGCCTGAAGGCGAATCCGCATCCAATCTCTGCCGACCCCGTTTGGGGTGGGCAGGAGATCTACATTGTCGATCACAGACCACTCGCTCGCAAAATTGGTCCTCGAAAATGTTCGGAGCCATGGGATCATCGGCCTTCGCACGGATGGAACGATCGTGGCGTGGGCGGCCGGCGCGGAGGAGATCACAGGCTACACGCGCGACCTGGCGATCGGGATGCATTTCAGCGAACTATACACGGCGCCCGACCGCGCTGCGGCCATGCCTGAAACCGAAATACGGACCGCGCTGTCGCAAGGCCGGGCGGAAGACAGTCGTTGGCACCTGCGCCGGGATGGATCGGCGTTCTGGGGAAATGGCGTCACCGTCGACCTGGGCTCCGACGGCCTGCTGGCCAAGATTTTTCGGGATGAAACGGCCTCCAAGCGCGCAGAGGAGCAACGGGTCCTGCTCCTCAATGAGCTGAACCACAGGGTGAAGAACACCCTCGCGACAGTGCAGTCAGTGGCCGAACAGACCCTCCGGCTGGCCGGCGTTGATCCGACGGTGCGACAAGGCCTGAGCCATCGCCTCCTCGCGCTTTCGTCAGCTCACAACGTGCTCGTCGACGAGAATTGGGCCGGAGCCGATCTGGGAACGCTCATCTCTGACGCCGTGGCCGCCTACGCCCAGGATCCCTCACCGATCACCCTGGACGGACCTCCGGTCCGCCTGCATCCGTCCCAGGCCGTAAGCGTGTCTCTCGCCTTCCACGAACTTGCCACCAACGCCGCAAAATATGGCGCTCTGAGCGCACCCGGGGGCCGGGTCGATATCCGCTGGAACCTGGCGCACAACGGAATGGGCGAGCGTTTCGTGACCATGCTTTGGAAGGAGCGCGGGGGGCCTGCGGTAGCCGCGCCCACACGAACGGGGTTCGGCTCCAAGCTTATCCGTCAGACGTTCTCGGGCGAGTCCGGGGGGCGCGCCGACGTCGCCTTTCTCCCGGACGGTGTTCAATGCGTCATGGTTCTGCCCTTGCGCGATGAGGAGCATAAGCCAGTCGAAGGGGCGCAAACGGACCCGGCCTAAGGGATGCGCCGACCGCGACTGGAAGCGCAGGCGACCCGCCAACTGCGGTCTGGTCCTCCCAGGGCGACCTTCAGCGACCACAGGGGCGCTGCCTGACCAAGGCAAGGCCGGAGCTGTATGACAAGTATAGGGGCACACTCTACTTCCTCGTTCTCCGGGCTCTCAACAAACCGGCCTCACAAGGCGGACAGGGTGAAGGTTCCGCCCTAATGACGACTTTCCGACACAGGAACATTTAGTCCGCGCCATCCCTTTGTTCGCAAAAGGATGGAATCATGGCGAATCCCACACGGGTCCTGGTCACCGGCGGAGCTGGCTACATCGGATCCCATACCTGCAAGGCGCTCGCCGCCTCGGGATATCTGCCGGTCGCCTTCGACGATCTGAGCAACGGGCACGCCGAAGCGGTGCAGTGGGGGCCTCTGGTCCGCGGCGACGTACGGGATCAACGAGCGGTTTCGGCCTGCATTCGCAGCTACGACATTTCGGCGGTCATTCATTTCGCCGGCCTGATCGAAGTCGGCCTGTCGACGCGAACGCCGGACCTGTTCTGGGACCATAACCTGAACGGGGTCGCCTCGGTTCTTGCCGCCATGCGGGAGAACGGCGTCGATCGCATCGTCTTTTCCTCCACCGCCGCCGTCTACGGCCAGCCGGCCCGGTCCGACCCGCTGACCCCGCTGGCGGAGACCCTGCCGCTCCAGCCCATCAACCCCTATGGCGACAGCAAGCTGGCCGCCGAACGCTTGATCGCCGCCTGCGCCAGGGCCTATGGCCTGACCGGCGTGGCCCTGCGCTACTTCAATGCCTCCGGCGCCGATCCGGAGGGCCTCATCGGCGAGGCCCATGACCCCGAGAGCCATCTGATCCCGCTGGCGATCGAGGCGGCGCTGGGCTTCGGGCCGCCGCTGACGGTGTTCGGCCAGGACTTTCCGACCCCGGACGGTTCCTGCGTGCGGGACTACATCCACGTCTCCGATCTGGCGCAGGCCCACGTCCTGGCGCTCGGTCTGGAACGGGCGGGCGAGCCGTTCACGGCGATGAACCTCGGCCTCGGTTCGGGCCGTTCGGTTCTCGAGGTCATCGGCGCCGTCAATCGCGCCACCGGCCGCAAGACCCCGTACGCGGTCGGCCCGCGCCGCCCCGGCGACCCGTCCTGCCTGGTGGCCGATCCGGCCTTGGCGCGCGACCTGCTCGGCTGGCGGCCGCGCTTCACCGACCTCGACGAGATTGTCCGAACCGCGGTCGCCTGGCGCCGGAATCCCGCCTTCGGCCCGCATTTCGCGCCCAGTCGGCAGGTCGCATGACCCGGTCGCTCGAGCTCTGGGGCGGTCACGAATGCACCGTCAACCGGGTCGGCGACGTCTGGCGCGACCAGACCGTGCTGTCCGGCCACGAGACCCGCATCGCCGACCTGGACGCCTTCTCGGGCCTGGGCCTCAAGGCCCTGCGCTATCCGGTGCTCTGGGAACGGATCGAGACCGAGCCCGGCGTGTTCGACTGGCGCTGGACCGACGAGCGCATGGCCCGCATCCGCGACCTCGGCCTGAGACCCATCGCCGGCCTGGTGCACCATGGCTCGGGGCCGCGCTGGACCGACCTTCTCGATCCCGCCTTCGCCGGCGGCCTCGAAGCATTCGCGCGCCGGGCCGCCGAGCGGTATCCCTGGGTCGCCGACTGGACGCCCGTCAATGAACCGCTCACTACCGCCCGGTTCAGCGCCCTCTACGGCCACTGGCATCCGCACCGCCGCGACGAACGGGACTTCTGGCGCGCCCTGCTGAACCAGATCGAGGCGACCCGCCTCGCGATGAAGGCCATCCGCGAAACCATTCCCGGCGCCCGGCTGGTGCAGACCGAGGACTTCGGGCGCACCTGGTCGACCGCCGCCTGCGCCGACCAGGCCGCCTACGAGAACCAGCGGCGGTTGATGACCTGGGATCTGCTCACGGGTCGCGTGACGCCCGACCATCCCCTGCGGGCCCGGCTTGACGGGCTCGGCCTATGGGGCCGGCTGGACGCCCTGGCCGCCGACCCCTGCCCGCCCGATCTGATCGGGCTGAACCACTATGTGACCAGCGACCGATTCCTCGACGACCGCCTCGAGCGCTACCCCGAGCGGACACACGGCGGCAACGGCCGGATCGACTACGCCGACGTCGAGGCGGTTCGCGTACTGCATAGCCAGCCTTCCGGCTGGACCCGGTCGCTCGAGGAACTGTGGGACCGCTACCGCATCCCCCTCGCCATCACCGAATGCCATCTCGGCTGTTCGGTGGACGAGCAGCAGCGCTGGCTCGCCTCCGCATGGTCGGCCGCGGTCGCGGCGCGCGGCGCGGGCGTGCCCGTCGAGGCCGTCACCGTCTGGGCCCTGCTGGGCAGCCACGACTGGAACAGCCTGCTGACCCGGGAGGACGGCCATTACGAGACCGGAGCCTTCGACGTGTCGCGCGGCGGCCCGCCCAGGCCGACCGCCCTGGCCCGCACGATCCGGCGTCTGGCGCGGGACGGCGTCCTGCCCGGCCCGGACCTCGGCGCAGGCTGGTGGGAGGCCGACGCCCGCTTCGAATATCCCCCCTGCCATCCCGACGACGAGGGTCCGCCCCTGTGCATCCCGCACGGCGAGCCCGCCCCCCAAACCGTTTCCAGCCCCGAATAGAAAGAGCACGCCCCGTGTCCCAGACTCCGCCGCACGCCACCGACCACCGCGTCATCGAACTGACCAAGGTCGGCCGCGCAGACCCGATCGTCTGCCTGTCCCACCTGCGCTGGGACTTTGTGTTCCAGCGGCCCCAGCACCTGCTGTCGCGCTTCGCCGCGACGCGCACCGTGCTGGTGTTCGAGGAGCCCCTGCCGGTCGAGCCGGGGGCCGCCATGGGGGTCGATATCCGCGTCTGCGCCGCGACCGGCGTGATCGTGGCGACGCCGCGCCTGCCCGACGGCCTGGACGGCCCGAGCCGCAAGGCGGTGATGCGCCAGTTGCTCGACGAGGCGGTCGCGGCTCGCAACATCAAGCGGCCGGTGCTCTGGTACTATACGCCCATGATGCTGCCGGTGGCTCGCCACATCGAGGCGGCGGCGATCGTCTATGACTGCATGGACGAGCTGGCCAATTTCCGCTTCGCCCCGCCGGAACTGACCACGCTGGAGCGCGAACTGTTCGCCTCGGCCGATGTGGTCTTCACCGGCGGGTACAGCCTCTACGAGGCCAAACAGGCGCTGCACGACAATATCCACCCCTTCCCCTCCAGCGTGGACACGGCCCATTTCGCCCAGGCCCGGTCGATGCCGGTCGACCGGCCGGGCGAACGGCCCCGGCTCGGCTTCTTCGGCGTCATCGACGAGCGCATGGATCTGGAGTTGATATCCCGCGTCGCCGAGGCCCGTCCGGACTGGGATTTCGAAATGGTCGGTCCGGTGGTGAAGATCGCCGAGGAAGACCTGCCGCGGCGTCCGAACCTCAGCTATCCGGGCCAGAGATCGTACGACGACCTGCCGGCCTGCCTGGCCCGCTGGGACGTCGCCCTGATGCCCTTCGCCATCAATGAATCGACCCGCTTCATCAGCCCGACCAAGACCCCGGAGTATCTGGCCGCCGGCCGGCCGGTCGTTTCCACGCCCATCCGTGACGTGGTCCGGCACTATGGCGACCTGGACGCGGTGCAGGTCGCGGCCGATGCGGAGTCCTTCGTCGCCGGCTGCGAGGCCGCCCTCGCCCTGATGCGGAGCCCCGACCGGGCCTGGCTGAACGAAGTCGACGACGCCCTGTCGACCCTGTCATGGGACCAGACCCAGTTGCGGATGAGCGCCCTCGTCGACGCCGCCGTCGCCAAACGCGCCCCGTCGATCGCGATCAAGGCCGCGCCGGCGGTCCGGCCCCCTATCCGTCGATCGCACTACGACGCCCTGATTGTCGGCGCCGGTTTCGCCGGCTCGGTCCTGGCTGAACGGCTGGCCAGCGAAGGCAAACACGTCCTGCTCATCGACCGCCGGCCGCACATCGGCGGCAACGCCTTCGACAAGCTCGACGACGCAGGGGTCCTGATCCACCAGTACGGCCCGCACATCTTCCACACCAACTCGGCCGAGATCTTCGACTACCTGTCGCGTTTCACCGAATGGCGGCCCTATGAGCACCGGGTCCTGGCCGACGTCCGCGGCGCCCTGGTGCCCATGCCCATCAACCGCACCACGCTCAACGCCCTGTACGGCGCGGACCTGAAGTCGGACGAGGAGGCCCAGGCCTTCCTCGCGTCCCGCGCCGAGCCGGTCGAACGGATCCGCACCTCCGAGGACGTCGTCGTCAACGCCGTGGGCCGCGAGCTCTACGAGACCTTCTTCCGCGGCTATACGCGCAAGCAGTGGGGGCTGGACCCGTCCGAACTCGACAAGTCGGTGACCGCCCGGGTGCCGACCCGCACCAACACCGACGACCGGTATTTCACCGACGCCTTCCAGGCCATGCCCAAGCACGGCTACACCCGCATGTTCGAGAACATGCTCGACAATCCCCTCATCCATATCGAGACCGGTGTGGAATACCGGGATGTCGTCAACGACGTTCTTTATGACCGGCTGATCTTCACGGGTCCGATCGACGAATTCTTCGACCATCGCTTCGGCAAGCTGCCCTATCGGTCGCTCCGTTTCGAGCATCAGACGCACGACCGGGAAACCTTCCAGCCGGTAGCCACGGTCAACTATCCCGACGAGGCGACCCCTTGGACGCGCATCACCGAGTACAAGCATCTGACTGGACAGGCGCACCGCCAGACCAGCGTCACCTACGAATATCCGACCGCGGAAGGCGACCCCTACTATCCGATCCCGCGACCCGAGAACCAGGCGCTGTTCAAACGCTACGAAGCCTTGGCCGCACAGCGTCCGGATGTGACCTTCGTCGGCCGCCTTGCGACCTACCGCTACTACAATATGGACCAGGTCGTCGGCCAGGCGCTGGCGACCTGGCGGCGGTTGCCGGCGACGCGCCGGGAGGCCGGGACCGGTACGGACGTTTCCTCCGCATCAGCCTCTGCGTGAACCATGCGGTACGTCTTCCACTACTTCCTGGCCGGGTCGTTCGAGCCCGTCGCCGAGGAGCGGCTCCTTGCAACGGATGCCGAGGCGCGGGTGCGAGCGGCCTCCGAACTGCTGCAGATGCCTGCGCGCGCGGGCGTCGACGTCTGGCTGGGCGGCCGGCTGGTTTACAGTCGGCGGCGCAGGGCGATCGCCGGAACCCTTCGCCAGCGCGATCGGGCCTCGTGAAAGGGTGAAACCAGCGATGGAGAACGATAGAATGGACGAGGGACGACGGGTTCATGAGAACGCAGGGATCGGTCAGGAGCGGGTAGGCGAACCGGGTCCCGCGCCCCGCCAGGCGATGAACCGTCCGCCCGCTGCGGGCGGCCCGGGCGGCGGTTCCGGCTCCGCCGCCGACACCAACAGCGAAGATCAGCGAGCCCGTTCGGGGCCGGACGCCTATGCGCCGGCCAGGCGGTCGACGACCGAGGCGCGAAAAGCCGGGCCGGCTTCGGCGGGGCGTAGAGGGACCGGGCGGATGTGAACCGCGGCTGAGGGGGCGAATCCGGGACCGTTCAGAGTGCAGCCACCATGATCAGCACCATGACCCAGCCGAACCCTCTCGACGCCTTTGACGAACCGCCCGCCGTGCACGCCATCGACGGAGAGATTCTCCTGTCAGGACCCCATGCGGAAGCGGCCTACACCATTGCCGCCGCGAGGGAGCTCGCCCGCCGCATCACGGCGGCTATCGAGGCGCTGGAACAGGCCGGATAGTCCTCGCCGGGGATCGCGAGGGTTCTAGTCAGGCGGCGGCAGGATGAATGGCTTCCGCCTCCGGCCGCCCCCGTCCGCCCTCCGGCTCGCGCGCGCCACCCCCCAGGGCAGCAGCACGATCAAGGCGACGACGACAGCCGTCGCCATCCAGATTGCGACCTCAGCCAGCATCGAGGACCCCCAGGTTCTGCCCGTGTTTGCGAAGGGAAACGGCCACCGTCATCTCAGCTGACTGTCCTTGCTGCCTCTACGATTGATGCCCGCGAGAACGATCCGGCCGTCGCGCGCGGACTGGCACTGCACGCAGGTGCGGGCGCTCGGGAGCGCGCGGCGACGGGCTTCCGGTATGGGATCGCCGCACTCGTCACATTCGTCCGAGCCTTCACCGACCGCCATTCTTGCGCGGGCGGTCAGGACGCCGTCCGTAACCGTGTCCTCGATCTGGTCCAGCACCGCGCCGTCCCGTGTCCAGCCGCCTGCCACCTCAGGCCCTCCGGCTGTTCAGGGAACGGCGAACCAGCCAGCCTACGGCCAGAAGGCCGGCGCCGGCGGCCGCCAGGGTCACCAATGCGCTCTCGCGCGATCGGGACGCCTTGACCAGGCCCATTTCCACCAGCGGATTCGGCAACCGCCCGCGGCCGAAGTCCTGAACCACGCCCTCGACCGAATTGATCCGGTCGGCCAGCATCAGCAGAAGCCAGTGGCCCCACTGACTTTCGCTGAAAGCGAACGCACGCCGCCGGACCGCCCCGCTGAGCCCCTTCGGCGGCGTGGAGGTTCCCACCGCGGCTGGCAGTCTCTCGTGCTCAACGGACTGCAGGACCTCTACGTCCGGGGTCTGCAAGGGGGGCCGGTCCCACGTCAGGCCGGGGCCGTCGTCCTTCGACCGGTCGCGCATCGGCCAGGTGGGATCATTCTGGATATCGGCGTCGACCCCCCAGCCGTTTACGGTCGTGGGGTCGATGGGCTGCTGCGCCTGTTCACGGACCGCCGCGTTCGCCCGGGTGCTCTGTGTCATTTCGCCCTCCGTCAGGCCGCGTGGGGGATGAGGACCGGCTTGATGCAGCCGTCCGATTTCGATGAGAACAGGTGATAGGCCTCGGCCACCTCCTCCAGCGGCACGCGGTGGGTGATGATCGCCTTGGGGTCGATCCGCCCGGCCTTCACATGCTCGATCAGCTTCGGCAGATGGCGCTTCACCGAGGCCTGGTTGGCGCGGATGGTGATCCCCTTGTTCACGACATTGCCGATCGGGACCATGTTCCCGGTCGGCCCATAGACGCCGACGATCGAAACCACCCCGCCCTTCTTCACCGAGTTGATCGCCCAGTGCAGCGGCACGGCCGATCCGGCCTCGAGCTTCAGCTTCTTCCCGAACAGGGTGTGCCAGCCGTTGCCGGAGGCGTCGGCGCCCACGGCGTCGATGCAGACGTCCGCACCGAGGCCGCCGGTGGCCTTCTTGAGAAACACCACCGGGTCTCCGATCTCCCGGAAATCATAGACCTCGGCCGGGCCGTAGGTACGGGCGAAGTCGAGCCGGTACTCGATGTGGTCGATCACGATCACCCGGCCGGCGCCAAAGAGCCAGGCCGATCGCGCCGAGAGCAGGCCGACGGGCCCCGCCCCGAAAACGACGACGGTGTCGCCCATCTGGATGCCGCCCATTTCAGCGGCCTGATAGCCGGTGGGTACGACGTCCGTCAGGAGCACGGCGTCGTCCGGGTCCATCCAGTCCGGGATGAGGGTCGGGCCGAAGTCTGCGTATGGCACGCGAACATACTCCGCCTGCCCCCCGTCATAACCGCCGGCCGTGTGGGAATAGCCGAAGATCCCTCCAACCGCCGTCGCCCCGGGGTTGGACTCATGGCAATTGCCGAACAGGCCCTGCTTGCAGAAGTGGCACTGGCCGCAGGCGATGTTGAACGGCACCAGAACCTTGTCGCCGACGGACAGGTTCTCGACGGCCGATCCCACTTCCTCGACCACGCCGCAGAACTCGTGTCCGAAGGTCATGCCGACCCGGGTGTCAGGCACCATGCCATGGTACAGATGCAGGTCCGATCCGCAGATGCAGGACCGGGTGACGCGCACGATCGCATCCCTGGGATGCTGGAGAACCGGCATCGGCTTGTCCTCGATGCGGACACGTCGGGGTCCCCGGTAGTCCATCGCCAACATTGATCGCTTCCTTTCGACACCTTCGTGTCCGGACCCAATCAGCGTCGTGACGCAGCGCCAGTTCCTGTGTCGGATTCTGAACTTTGCTCCGCCAGCTGCAGTCCGGCCTGGAGAAACGACACCGCCGCCGGGATGTTCGGTCTATCCGACCACGAATACCGTAGAGGTTTCGGTTTCGCGGGGGTTCCAGTGTCGGGATTTGAACAGAGGAACCATCCGCAGCCCGATCACCTTGCGAATATCCAGAGTTCAATCGGCGAGGTCTTCGACATGTTCATGCACAACAAGCGACTGATGTACACGGTGCGAGTCGCCGAACCGAACCCCGGGCTGGCGACCCTCATGCTGGAACAGTTCGGCGGGCCCCAGGGCGAGCTGGCCGCCGCCATGCGATACTTCACCCAGGCGTTGGCGGAAGAGGACCCCGGCCGGAAGGACATGCTCATCGACATCGCCACCGAGGAGCTGAGCCACCTCGAGGTGATCGGCTCCATCGTCTCCATGCTCAACCGCGGCGTGAAGGGTGAATTGGCCGAGGCGTCGAAAAGCGAAGCGGACCTCTATATGTCGCTCAATGACGGCGGTGAGAGTCACACCACCTCGATCCTCTACGGCGGCGCGCCCGCGCTGGTGAACTCCGCCGGCGTGCCGTGGACCGCCGCCTACATCGACTCGATCGGCGATCCGGCCTGCGATCTGCGCTCGAACATCGCCGCCGAGTCCCGCGCCAAGATCGTCTACGAGCGCCTGATCAACGTCACCGACGATCCCGGCATCAGGGACGCGCTGGGTTTCCTGATGACCCGCGAGGTGGCGCACCAGAAGTCCTTTGAAAAGGCGCTCTACTCGATCGAGCCCAACTTCCCGCCCGGCAAGCTGCCCGGCGATCCGGCCTTCGCCGACAAATATTACAACATGTCCCAGGGCGAGGGCGACGCGCGCGGCCCGTGGAATGAAGGCGAGCAGTGGGACTTCGTTGACGAGCGCGACGATCAGATGGCCGTCGATGGCGGCGACGGATCGGCGAGCGTCAAGCTCTCGCCGCCCCAGAAGAAGGCGGTCGGCGCGATGACAGAACGGCTGGCCTCCGACCCGGAAAGCAACCCCGTCACGGGCGCCGACCTCGGAGCGGGTCCCGGGGCGGGAACGACGACGACCCTCGAAACGCCTTCCTGAGCGAAGCTACGGACGCAGAGTCCTGAAGGTCACCGAATAGCGCAGTCGGTCTCCGGCCGGGATGCTGTGCTGCCAGGCGTCGCGCGCCTCGCCGTCCAGCAGATAGGCCGACCCCGGTTCGAGCCGGATGCTCTCGCGCCGCCAGCCGTCACCGGCGCGGCGGCGCAGGCGCAGGGTGCAGGGGCTCGAGAACGAGACCCCGACAACCTTTCCGTATTCGGGGCGGTCCCGGTGCCAGCCGATCCCGGCGCCCGGCGGATACTCCGTGACCAGCGCCTGGGCCATGGCCTCGTCTTCGACACCCGCGAACCGGGCCGCCCGCGCCCTCAGCGAGCTCAGCCAGTCCGGAACAGGTTCGGCCGCGTGCAGCCGGCTGTGTGTGAAGTCATACCGGGAGCCATAGGCGACCGTCCGACGATTGCCGGCGTACCCCCGGAAAGCGAAGGGTTCGAACGGCAGCCGTTGAAACTGATCGACCAGGTCGGCCGCCTCGACCGGCGTGACAATGTCCGACCTGTAGTGGAAGCCCGGGGGCCCGGGTGGCGGTCCGTCGAAGAGCGGCAGGCTGGAACCCGATGCCCACCCGCGAGCAGGCCTGGCCCGTGGAGGCTCCGGGCCGACCGAAAGGCGGGAGGACTCATCCCTGTCAGCGGTCATCGGCCCGTCCGGGGTCTGGTCAGCGGGCTCAGGTCCCGAATCCACCGGGGCCGCCTGCACCCGCCGCGCCTTCGCCGCCGCTTTCTTCGCGGCTCCGATCGGCGCCTGCGGTGTCGGACTGGACGTCAGCCATCGGTATTGCTCCGGTCTTGGTTGCTCAGTTTCGCCGCCGGCCCAGCAAGGGCAGGGCGAACAGCAGCGGCAGGGCGAAGAAGACGAAATGGCCCCCGTCGCAGCGTAGATCGCGATGCTGATCGCGACGGCGACCGCCGCCACGATCACCATCACCATGGGGCGCATCAGCGGCCCGAGAGTTCGCGCTCGACGTCGGCCGCCATGTTGCCGACCTTGCCGACCGCGGCGCGAAGGCGCTCCTCGCTGACGCCGTACTTCTTGCTCCAGTCGCGGACTTCGTAGTCGTCCGAAAGACTGATTCTCAGCCGGTCGGGACCGCCGGTCCGGGATTTGTCGTCGCTCATGATCGACCCTCCGAATAGGTAGATTCCGGCCATCGCATAAACCGGCGCACGTGCGTCATGATCCGGGTTGGCCATGGCGATCTAACGATCCGGGCGGGCGCAGGTTCTGTCGGGTCCCCGACACAGCAATGCGTTTCCCGGGGCCGAGGCTGCATGGTCGGCGATCGTCACGGGGGCGCCAGAGGTCAGGCGAGATCGAGGCCCAGCTCCCGCGCGCCTGCGCTGCATTTCGTAGCATTCGCACGACGCGCGTTCCAGCAGCGCCCGGTCGGTGATCCGGATCGTGCCCCTGAGATAGGCGATGGCGCCCATGGCCTTGAGCTCGCTGGCCGCCTGATTGATGGTCGTCCGCTGCATGCCCATCAGCGCCGCCAGGTCCTGTTGAGTGATGTCGAGGTGCATGCCCTGGGTGCGGTCGGCGAAAACGAGAAGCAGGTGAGCGAGTCTCGCGGTCGAACGGTGGACCGTATTGCAGGCCGCCATCTGCGCGGACTGCGACTGGTAGTCGTGAGCGAGGCGGATCAGCTGCCACGTCAGATCCGCGCTCTCGTGGCAGCGGTTTCGAAGCACGGACGCCGGGAGGGCCAGCGCCGAGCCGGGCACCTGGACGACGACCTGCCAGGCGCAGGAGGCGTCGGCGAGGAACGCCGCGAGACCGGACATGCCCTCGGAACCCACCACGGCGGTTTCGGCGCTCCGGCCGTCCGGGAAGACCGTCAGATTGCAGAGCTGCGCCGTCAGAGGGAAATGCACCTCCTCGACCTTGGTCTCCTGCTCGATCAGAACGTCTCCCTTCTCCAACTCGACCTCCCTCATCCGCGGCTTCAGGGCGGCTAGATCATCGGGCGTCAGGCAGGAGAGGAGTCGATTCATGATTGTGGGCCGTCCCGGGAGCCCCGGTTCCTCCGGAGGCCTGAACATTAACCGTCCGCGCGAACATCGGTTGCCGGACACACTGGGCGACGCCGCGTCGCGGCGTGTTCGCAGGCCTGCCCGCCAGGCCCGGCCTTCAGGCCCTGATCCGCACGCTGAGGTACGGCGAACCCTTCTCACAGAACCGCCACGGGACGCCGATGGCCCGGCTGATGCCGATGCGTGGGCCGACTTCCAGCCCCGCCCGGGGTCCCGCCGCCAGCTGGAAGGGGCGAGCCAGGACCGGGGCCCCGTTCAGGCTGGCGTCCACGCCCAGCGCCTGGCAGAGCTTGCCGGGGCCCGAGCACAGGGCTTGCGGCCGGACGAGCCCCCGACGCGCCATCATGGTCTCCAGTCCAAGGCTCGGCTGCAGGGCGCGGATCAGCACGGCGCTTCCCCCGCCGCAGGTCACGTTCAGGCACCAATGCAGCCCATAGATGCGATACACATAGGCCCGCGCCGCAGGCCCGAACATGACCGCGTTGCGGCCCGTCATACCGCGGAAACTGTGCGAAGCCGGATCGTCGGCGGCGTAGGCTTCGGTCTCCACGATCCGCCCGCCGACGCCCTCGACCGTCAGGACGCAGCCCACCAGATCGGCGGCGACGAGGTCGACGGGGCGTTCGAAGAAGGCGGATGTCATCAGACCGCCCCCCGGGAGGGCCGGCTTCCCGAGGTGTCCGGAGTCCCCGTCTCTCAATGCGCCGGGGGCCGGGCGCCCGCCTCATGTTCGCCTGCGCTGGCCTCACGCCGGTCGAGGCTGAAACGATCCCCGCTGGAGAGCACGTGCATGCGCACGTCGAACATCGACAGGGCCCGGTCCGCCCGCGCCTCGGCGATATTGGAATGGGTCGCGGCCTCGCCGTCGACGACATAGGCCGCCCCGCTTCCGATGACCCGGAAGTCGCGGCCTGTCACCACGATGGCGGTGTCCTCGTCGATCCCGATGCCCAGCAGGCGCGGGTTGTGAGCGACCGCGCCCAGCAGCCGGCCGTACCGTCCCCGTTCGGCGAAATGCTGATCGATGATCACGTCCCGGACCAGTCCGAGGCCGGGGGCCATATGCAGTTCGCCGATGCGGTACGATTCCGAACTGGCCCCCTTGACCAACATGGTCTCGCTCATCACCGAGGCGCCGGCCGAGGTGCCGGCGATGACGCCGCCGGACCGATGAAGCTCGCGGATCTGGCGCTCTATCGGCGTGTCGCCGATCTGGCTCGAGATGCGCAGCTGGTCGCCGCCGCTGAAGAACACCCCGGCCGCGCCCTCCAGTATCTGCAGCGCGGGTCCGCCCAGACTCTCCGCCCGTTCCTCGACGTACAGCTCCGCCAGATCGGTGACGCCGATGGCCGCGAACGCCTTCTGATAGCTCTCGAAATAGCCCTCGGGCTCATGCGAGGCGACCGTGGCGATCACCAGCTTGCCGCCGCCGAGGTGGCGCGCCACCTCAGTGAGGATGACCCGGTCCTCCTCCTTGTCCTCATGTCCGCCGATGATGATCAGGGGTCCGGCGGGGTCAGCCATGCGGGGGCTCCAGGATAATCTCCTGCCGCCCGTCGGGGTCCGCCGGAGGCGATGACCGCCGATAGTCGAGGACCTGCTTCCAGACGGCGTCGACGCGGGTGGGGGTCAGGATGACGAGGTCTCCGGGCCGCGCCATGTCGAGGCAGACCTCGACCGCCTTTTCCTCCCGGTGGACGCCCTCGATGCGCGCCATGTCGAACCCGATCCGCCGCGCCCCCTCGGTCATCAGGCGGATGACCTCCCCGGCGGGACGGCCGCGGTTGTCCGGCGTCTCGCGGAAGACAAGATGATCGAAGAAGGCCGCACCGATCTCGCCCATGGCGAGGATTTCCTCGTCGCGACGATCGCCCGGCACGCTCAGCATGGCGATGCTGCGCGCCTGCTCCGGCTTGATCGCCGACACCATGCGGCCCAGCGCGCGCAGCCCCTCGGGGTTGTGCGCATAGTCCATGATGACGCGGAAGCCGTGGGCGTCATGCACGTTCAGCCGGCCGGGGTTCTGCTCATAGGTCGAGCGGAAGGTCGTCAGGGCGGCCCCGATCGCGGCCGGCTCCACATGGGCCGCATAGGCCATGGCCGAGGCGGCCAGCGCGTTCTGGACGTTGAACGCCGCCTGTCCCTCCAGCGTCGCCGGGATGTCGCGGGCCAGGCAGACCTGGGTCGTGTCGCCCCGGTCGTGGAGCAGGATCGCCCCGGTCGCGGGATCGTACAGGCAGGCCAGACCGCCGTCGGCCACGTGTTTGAGCAGGAAGCCGGGCGTCGCCTCCCCGCCCCGCATCGAGAACCAGCAGACCCGGCCGCCGGCGTGCCGGGCCATGCGCAGGGTCAGCGGATCGTCGGCATTGAGCACGCTGACGCCGCGTCGCGAGACGCTCTCCGTCACGACCGACTTCACCTGCGCCAGATCCTCCAGCGTGTTGACGCCCTTGAGGCCCAGATGGTCGGGCTGGACGTTGAGCACCGCGCCCACGTCGCAGCGATCGAACGCCAGCCCCTCCCGCAGAATGCCGCCCCGGGCGCACTCCAGCACCGCCACGTCGACGGTCGGATCGCGCAGGACCAGACGCGCGCTCTTCGGGCCGCTGGCGTCCGCGGCGTTGATGCGCTCGTCGCCGATATAGACGCCGCTGGTGTTGGTCAGGCCCACGGTCTGGCCCTGGGCCTTGAAGATGTGCGCCAGCATGCGGCCCACGGTCGACTTGCCGTTGGTGCCCGTCACCGCGAGGATCGGAATCCGAGCCCGCGAGCCGCGCGGATACATCATCCCGATGATCGGCCCGGCGACGTCGCGGCCGACGCCTTCCGACGGCTCCAGATGCATGCGCAGGCCGGGCGCGGCGTTGACCTCGACGATCCCGCCGCCGGTCTCGCGCACCGACCGGGTGATGTCCGGGGCCAGCAGATCGATGCCCGCGACGTCGAGCCCCACGGCCAGGGCCGCGCGCCGGGCGATGGCCGCATTGTCGGGATGAATCTCGTCCGTGCGGTCGATGGCCATCCCGCCGGACGACAAATTGGCGTTGGTCCGCAACAGCACAGTCTGTCCCCTGGCCGGGACGCTGTCCGCGGTCAGGGACTGCTTGTCGAGGATGGCCTGCGCCGCCTCGTCGTCGAGGCGGATACGGGTCAGGCTCTTCTCATGGCCGACGCCGCGACGGGGGTCCGCATTGATCTCCGCCACCAGTTCGGCGACCGAGCGGCGGCCGTCCCCGATGACCTGGGCGGGTTTGCGCTCGGCCACGGCCACCACCTTGCCGTCGACGACCAGGATGCGGTGATCGCGTCCGGGCAGCTCCTCCTCGACGATGACCCGCCGCCCGTGCCGGGCCGCGAGCTCGAAGGCCTTCAGGATTTCCGCTTCGGTGCGCAGACCCGTCGTCACCCCGCGTCCGTGATTGCCGTCCAGCGGCTTGATCACCACCGGCCGCTTCAGCCGCGTCGAGGCCGCCAGGGCCTCCTGCGCGCTGGTCGCCACCACCCCCCTGGCCACGGGACAGCCGATGGCGTCGAGCAGGGCCTTGGCCTGGGCCTTGTCGCCGGCCAGTTCGGCGGCCACGAGCCCGGTGTGGTCCGTGACGCTGGCCCGCAGCCGGCGCTGCCGGGCGCCCCAGCCCAGCTGGACGAGGCTGTGCTCATTGAGGCGGGTGACCGGAATGCCCCGCCTCCGCGCCTCGTTGACAAGCGCCTGGGTGCTGGGCCCGAACGCCGACCGGCGCGCGGACGCGATGATCAGCGGCACGGCTGCGGCGGCCGTCGTGACCGCTTCGCAGCCCGGCGCCCGCGCGGCCGGGACCACGAGCTCGAGACCTTCCAGCCCCTGCAGCGCGGGCGGCAACAGGCGGTCCACGATCTGCATCGCCAGGCGTCCGGCCAGAAGGCCGGTCTGCTCGTCGCCATAGGCGTACATGACATTATAGACGCCCGGCCGCCCCTTCACGGAGCGGGTCTTGCCCCGGCTCGTGGCGCCGCCGCCGAGGCGCTGCAGCTCGAGCGCGACGTGTTCGACCACATGGCCCAGCCAGGTCCCGTCCTCCAGACGCCGCACGAAGCCGCCCGGTTCGCCGTAGCAGCAGCCGTGGGCCTGCAGTCCGGGAAGCTCGGCCAACAGGGCCTCGTTGAAGCCTTCCAGGGTGTCGGTCGGCCGTTGCTCCAGGTCTCCCAGATCGACCTGGATCCGAACCATGGGCCGGTGGCTGTAGAGGTGCGGTCCCCGATAGACCGCGGTTTCCAGAATTTTCATGGTCGCCTAGGCCGCCATCGAACGGGGTTGATCCATCGTCACGCCCTGGATCAGGCCGCGCACCACGCAGGCGGCGGCGTGCGCTCGGGAGACCGCGACGCCGGTGACCAGGGGGTGGTCTTCATCCCCGCTACGAATGGCCCAGGCCCATTCGCCCTGCCGCTCCTCGATAGCCCATTGATATCCCGCATGATCGTTCATCGTCGGTCTCCTGCCGGCCCGAAACACTTCCGGAGAGCCGCGGTTCCTAAGTTGGAATTCCGACAGAAAATCCCCTGCAAACAGGAGGTTGCGCCGGGGAACCTTTGGCCGTGCCGCGGTTTATCTGGGCCTTCACAAGGGCCTGCAGTGATGAGCATCCAGACTTCGAACACGCGCGCGACCAACGAGATCGTGGATGTGGTCGGCTTCCACCAGCGTCTCTCCACGTGGAACGCCCGCCGGCTCGCGCCCTCCACGCCGTCCGACAGCTGGATGGCGGATGCGCGGGAAGACGCGGAAATGACCCTGCTCGAGGGCGCCTTCGTGGAACGCGCCCGGGCCGAGGCCGCGCCCTGGCTCAGCGATCTGCCGACGGACGTCGACGGCTTCATCGCCTGGTTCGAGAACCTCAAGGGCTCGGGCCCCGGCGAGGACGATCCGCTGTTTCCATGGCTGGCCGAGGAAGCGACGCTCGAACAGATGCGCTGGTTCCTGTTGCAGGAAGTCGCCGGCGAGGCGGGCTTCGAGGATCTTGTCGCCTATGCCCAGGTCAAGATGCCGACGCGGCCCAAGCTCGAGCTCGCGCGCAACTACTGGGACGAGATGGGCCGCGGCAACGAAGGCGGGATGCACGGCCCCATGCTTGAAAAGCTGGCCCAGGCCCTCGACCTCCACCCCACGATCGAAGGCACGGTCTGGCCGTCACTGGCCCTCGGCAACACCCTCGTCGCCTTCTCCACGACGCGACGATACGCCTACCATGCGCTCGGCGCCCTGGGCGCCGTCGAGCTGACGGCGCCTTGGCGGGCCGCCCATGTCGCGGCCGGTCTCAAGCGTCTGGGCGTGGGGGCCGAGCGCAAATATTTCGCCCTCCATGCCACGCTCGACGTCGAGCATTCGCGGACCTGGAACGAGGAGGTTTTCAAGCCGCTCGTGGCCGACCGCCCCGAGTGCGTCCGCAGCCTCGCCGAGGGCGCTGTGATGCGTCTGATGGCCGGGGCCCGGTGCTACGAGGCCTATCGCGTCCACCTGTGGGGCGAGCAGCGCCTGCTGCGCTCCGCTTGACCGCCCCCTCCGGCGGCCCGCAACAGGCCGCGGACGCGGCCCTGGCCGAGGTCCTCGATGTCCTCGCGGCCCGCGGCTACGAGTTCGTCTCCCCGACCCCGGGCACGCACCGGCTCGTCCGCGAGCGCCACGGCGCCACCGGGCGCGATCTGCTGCGCGATGTCTTCGGCTGGACCCGGCCCTTCGCGCCCGGCGACCTCGACCCCGACCTGCTGGCAACGGTCCGCCGCGCCGGCGTCGTCGAGGAGGCGGACGGCGCCCTGAAGCTGACAATCCGGGTCAGCACGCTCGACCGCCGCCTCTATCTCCACTCGGCCCCGACCAGCGCGCGGGACGCGGTCTTCCTCGGCCCGGACAGCTATCGCTTCGCCCGCTTCCTGCGCCAGCGGCTCGCGCACGGCGAGCGGTTCCGGGCGGCGTTGGACATCGGAACCGGCGCGGGCGTCGGCGCGATGACGCTGGCCGCGATCTGCTCCGAGGCCCAGGTCACGGCGTCGGACGTCAATCCGGAAGCGCTGCGCCTCTGCCGCATCAACGCCGCCCACAACCGCCTGCCCCTGACCCTTGCCGAATGCAGCGGCGTGCCGGCGGAGCCGCTTCAGTTCGATGTGATCGCCGCCAACCCGCCCTATGTCGCCGGGCCTCTGACGCGGACCTACCGCGACGGCGGCGGCCCCTTGGGCGCGGGTCTGGCCCTCGACTGGGTCAAGTCCGGTCTGCCGCGCCTGGCGCCCGGCGGCCGCTTCCTGCTCTACACCGGAAGCGCCATCGTCCGCGGCGCCGATCTGATCCGCGACGAACTGGAGCGGCTGGCCTCCGACGGCGGCTGTGCGCTGGACTACGAGGAGATCGACCCCGACGTGTTCGGCGGCACGCTCCGCCAGGAGGCTTACCGTGAGGCCGAGCGGATCGCGGCCGTGGGCGCCGTCCTGACGGCGCCCTAGCCCCAGGGCTTCTGGTAGATCTCGGCCGGTTCCACGGCGGTCGCCCGTTGGACGATGCGGCCGATGGCCTCGAGAGCGACGTCGCTGGCCAGCTCGCCATTGCGCGCGCGTCCGATGATGGCGTCTATTTCTTCGAACTCCCCCGCCCCATCGGCAGGCTCTATTCGAAAGACCTGGTCTGTCATGCCCATGAAAGTCTCCTTTGGCCGGTAACGGAGCGCCTGCGAAATTGATCCCGCTCCGCCGGGCTACAGAAACCTGAGACCTTCCCCGACCGATCCGACGCAGGGCGCGCGGGTGGACGAGGCGCAGGCTCGTTTCATGCCGTCGGTGTTGAAAGGCATGACGATCTCCCCGTCCGCCGTGATTGCAATCAGGCCGCCGTCTCCGCCCTGGCGGACGACATTTTGAAGCACGGCGTCGGCCGCTTCGCCCAATCCCTGGCTTCCGTAGCGAAGCCGGGCGGAGAGGTCATGGGCGGCGGCGGCCCGGATGAAGGCCTCCCCCTCCCCCGTGCACGAGACCGCCACCTGCCGGTCGGCCCAGGTTCCCGCCCCCACCACGGCGGTGTCGCCCACCCGGCCCGGCAAGGCGCCGTAGGTGCCGCCGGTCGAGGTCGCCGCCGCAAGCCGGCCGGTCATGTCGAGCGCGACCGCGCCGACCGTCCCGTGGCCCTTCTCCAGATCCGCCAGATCGAAGCCGTCCGGCGTCGTGAGCCAGAGGGCGGGATCGCCGATCCTGGTCTGGCCCTCGTCCCTGGCGAAGGCCGCCGCCCCCTCGCCGGCGAGGAGGACATGCCCGGACGCCTCCATCACGCGACGCGCCACCCGAACGGGATGGGCCATGCCCTGGAGTGCGGCGACAGCGCCGGCGCGGCCGGTCCAGCCATCCATGATCGTGGCGTCGAGTTCGACCTGCCCGAACGCGTTGGGGGCCGAGCCCCGACCCGCCACGAAAAGTCCCGACCCCTCCATCGCGGCTACCAGTTCCTCGACGACCTCGATGGCCGGGGCCCCGCCCGCGAGCCGGTCCCCGCCCTCGCGGACGAGTTCGCCGAGCAGCGCTTCGGCCCGCGAATAGTGGCGGTCCGCGTGCACGCCGGCCCCGCCGTGGAGCGCCAGCCCCCAGGTCACGACACCCGGCCCGGGCTGCCCCGCCCGCTGGCTCCCGGCCCGGGGAATGAACGGCGAGCTCCCATCACATCATCCTTTCGCATGTCCAGTGGGAACAAGACAACCTGCTCAAGTTGTTCCTGCACTACGGAGACTATCGCCCTGACAGCGAGAAGGTTTCCCATGCCGGCGAGTTTGCAGGCTGCCGACCGACATCGGTCAGGCCTCTGGCCGCCAACTGGAGAGGAAAGACGTGAGCAAACCCGACACCGCCGCCGAGCCCAGGCCTCGTGAAACCAAGCCGATATCGCCGCCGGGCAAGGGTCCGATAAAGGTCATGCTCGCCGGCAAGAACGCGAACGGGGACTCCCGCTCGACCGCCGCCGCAACCCGTACCTAGGACTCCCCGGGCGGCCGTCAGGCGGAAGCCGCAGACCTCTCGCTGAGCGCGGCGATCGCGTCGGCCACGACCTGGGGCGCGAAATGGTGGGCCATATGGCCCAGCGTCGGCAGCGAGGTGAACTGGCCTTGGGGAAGGATGGCCGCGAGGGGCCTGCCGTGCAGCGCGGGATTGACCACCAGGTCGCGGTCGCCCTGCAGGACGTGGACCGGCGTCTGACAGCGAGGATACAACGCCGCGGCCCGCATCAGTCCGCCGGCCATCATCAGGGCGTCCTGGCCGTCGGCCTGGACCTGACCGGCGCCGCCGGGGAGCGCGAACGGGAACCGGTCCCGAAATTCGTCAGGCATGGTTTGCGGCAGGAACATGCCGCGCCAGAGCGCAGGAAGCAGCGCGGCGTCGGCCGGGCGCGACACGGCGGACACGACCGCTCCCGTGATCGGCAGGGCCCGGGCTCCGAATAGCGCCAGTTCCGGCCGGGCCTCAGGGAACGCGATCGGCGCCAGGGCGACGACGCCCGCGACCGCTTCAGGCGCCTGCAGCGCCATGGCCATCGCCACGGCTCCGCCGAACGAATGACCGACCACCACAGGGCGCTCAATCCCGAGCTTCGTTATCGCGGCGACGATCAGTTCGGCCTGCCTCCAGACCGAACCGGTCCCCGCGTCCCTTCCGCTTTGACCATGCCCCGGCCGGTCGAAGGCGGTCATCTGGAAATGCGGCGAAACCGCGGGGCCCAGTCCGATCAATCCTTCCTCGAGCGTGGTGAGGGCTCCGTGCAGATAAACGGCCGGCTTGCCGGCGCCGACCTGCGCATAGGCAAGGGAAAGGCCCTGAACTGTTGTATTCGCCCGGTCATGTTGCATCGCAGCGAAGCGAGCGGCGAGGAGGAATGTTCCTTCCCGCGGATGAAGACCTGCCGCGGGCCGGTCCGTTCTCAGTAGCCGATCACCGTCGGCAGGGCCTGCCAGACGATGGCCACCGTGGCCACGCCCCCGCCCAGAACCGCCAGCTGATCGCCGAAGCCTGCCGCGGTGTCCGTTTCGCGGCGCAGCCGCCGGCCGCCGGCGACGGTGACCGCCACGGCGGCCAGCAGGCACAGGCCGCTGAAGGCCAGTCCGGCCATCCGCCAGACCGGATCGTCGGCCCGGCTGACCACATCGGCGAGGCTGGCGATGGCGTAGACGCCCATGAAATGGACCGTCCAGACGATCAGCCCGCCCAGCATCCAGATCCAGCGCCCCATGCTCAGCCCCCGGGGAACAGGCGGGTCAGCAGGGTCGCGATCGCCCCCTGCCCCGCGGCATAGACGATGAACAGGGCGATGATGTCGCCGCTCGTGGGCCGGTCCGGCTGCATGTGTCCGGCCAGCCAGCGCAGCAGGATATAGAGGCCCATGACCGCCACGATGGCCACGAACCATCCTTGCCAGGCCAGCAGGGCGTAGACGGTCGCGCCCTGGGCGTGGACCTCGGGCCTCAGCCCGGTCCCGATCCAGGCGTTCAGCTCGGCGCCCCAGGCCGCCGCGATCAGGCCGGCGGCGGCGACCATCAGCCCGGTCGCGACCACGCCGCTGCGCCGCCGTCCCAGCCGCAGCGACCGGCACGAGGCCCAGGCCAGCAGGGCGGCGGCGGCGTAGCCGGCCAGCACCGGCGCCATCGAGGCCAGTTCCGGCGGCGGGGCCCACTGTTCCGGACTGCGGCTCCACAGGAAGACGTAGCTGAAGCCCATCAGCGCCGCGACCATGCCCGCCACCACCAGGGTGATGACCCCCGCCCACCATCCGTGGCTGGACGGCCCGCTGACATAGGTCGGCACGATGATCCCCGCCCCGATGTCGGCGGTCGCTTTCGGATGCGGCCGGTCGAGGAACCAGCACCAATGCAGGATGCAGTACAGGGCCAGCACGCCGCTGATGATCGAGGGGACATAGGCCTTGACCGTCAGCAGCAGGAACAGGCCGGCGGTGAACACCGCCCCCCAGACCGGCCAGCCGGACGGGGTCGGCAGCCGCTGCAGATACTGCGGCTCGGCGTTGAGGGTCGAGGTGACGATGGTCTCGCGCTCGCCGGTGGCGCTGTCAGGCAGGAAATAGCGTCCGGCCTCGACGTCGCGGGCCAGGTCCTTCTGCTCCCACAGCGGATAGCGGCTGGTCACGACGGGGACCGAACGCACCGAATACAGGCCGGTCGGCAGCCATTCGAGGCCCGGGCCGCCATAGACATTGCCGGCGTCGCGCGGCCCGAACGGCCGGAAATTCCGCGCCATGTCGATGATCCAGATCAGCACCGCCAGGGCGAAGACGAAGGCCCCGACGGTCGAGATCAGATTGGTCCACTCCCAGCCCCGGTCCGGCAGATAGGTGTAGACCCGCCGCGGCATGCCCATCAGCCCGGTGAGGTGCATCGGCAGGAAGGTCAGGTGCATGCCGGAGAACATCAGCCAGAACACCCATTTGCCGAGCCGCTCGCTGAGCGGCCGGCTGGAGCTCATCGGCAGCCAGTAGTAGATGGCCGCGAACATCGGGAAGACCATGCCGCCGATCAGCACATAGTGCAGGTGGGCGACGATGAAGTAGCTGTCGTGCGCCTGCCAGTCGAACGGCACCATGGCCACCATCACCCCGGTCAGCCCGCCCATGACGAAGATGGTCAGGCCGCCGACGACGAACAGGCCCGGCGTATTGAACCGCATCCGGCCGGCGGCGATCGTGGCGATCCAGGCGAAGACCTGCACCCCCGCCGGCACCGAGACCGCCATCGACGCCGCCGAGAAGAAGCTGGTCGATATGGTCGGCATGCCGGTCGTGAACATGTGGTGGGCCCACACGCCGAAGCTGATGAAGCCCGTCGCCAGCATGGCGAGGACGACCAGCCGGTAGCCGACCAGCGGCGTCTTCGCCACGGCCGGGATGATGGTCGACATGGCCCCCGCCGCCGGCAGGAAGATGATGTAGACCTCGGGGTGGCCGAAGAACCAGAACAGGTGCTGCCACAGCAGGGGATCGCCGCCCTTCAGCGGGTCGAAGAAGGGCCAGCCCAGCGCCCGCTCGATCTCCAGCAGCAGGGTCGACAGGATGATCGACGGAAAGGCGATGATGATCATGCAGGCGAAGATCAGCATGGCCCAGGCGAAGATCGGCATCTTGTCCAGGGTCATGCCGGGCGCCCGGTTGCGCAGCACGCCGACGATGATCTCGATGGCCCCGGCGATGGCCGAGATCTCGATGAAGCCGATGCCCAGCAGCCAGAAGTCGGCGTTGATCCCCGGCGAGAACTCCAGCGAGCTCAGCGGCGGATACATGAACCAGCCGCCGTCGGGGGCGAGGCCGAAGAACAGCGAGCAGAAGAAGGCCAGGCCGCCGATCAGATAGGCCCAGAAGGCGTAGGCGCTCAGCCTCGGAAACGGCAGGTCGCGCGCGCCCAGCATCTGCGGCAGCAGCAGGACGCCCAGCGCCTCGACCGCCGGCACCGCGAACAGGAACATCATCATCGTGCCGTGCACGGTGAAGAACTGGTTGTAGGTCTCCTGCGCCAGGAAGCCGTTCATCGGCATGGCCAGCTGGGTGCGCATCAGCACCGCCAGCAGACCGGCCAGCACGAAGAACAGCATGGCCGCGCCGACGTAATAGACCCCGATGATGTTGTTGTTGATGGCGGTGAACCACTGCCAGCCGCGCGGCCTGCACCAGATCCGCTCCAGCTCCTCCAGCTCGCCGGGCGGTCGTTCGCCGGTGGTCGGGAAGCGCTCGTAGAGCGCCGGATCGAAGCCGGTCTCGCTCTTCACTTCAGGCTCTCGAGCCAGGCGGAGACATCGCGCAGTTCCTGCCCGGTCAGCACCGGATAGGCCGGCATGCGGTTGCCGGGCTTGATCGACTGGCTGTCCGAGATCCAGCCGGCCAGCGTCCCCTGGTTGTTCGGCAGGATGCCGGCGCCGAGGGTGCGGCGCGAGCCGACATGGCTGAGGTCCGGCCCGGCCAGGCCGTTAAAGGCGGTCCCCGCCACCGTGTGGCAGGCGCCGCAGCCGGCCCGGTCGAACACCGCCGCGCCGGGATGCGCCAGGCTCGCCGCTGCGGCCGGCGCCGCCGCCCGGGCGCGCCAGGCGTCGAACGCCGCCGGCTCATGGGCGACCACGACCAGTCCCATCAGCGCATGGGGCCCGCCGCAGTATTCGGCGCACTGGCCGCCATAGACCCCGGGCGCGTCCGCCTGCAGCCGCATCAGATTGCGGCGGCCGGGGATCATGTCGACCTTGCCGCCGAGACGGGGGACCCAGAAGCTGTGGATCACGTCGGCGGAGTCCAGCTCGAACACCACCGGCCGGCCGGCGGGGATGTGCACCTCATTGGCGTCCTGCACGACCTCGCGGCCGTCGCCGTCCAGATAGGCCACCCGCCACCACCACATCTCGCCGGTCACCCGCACCCGCATCTCGCCCGGCGCCGGCTCCTGCGTCAGGCGCGAGGTCAGGCCGAGGCCGTAGACGAGCAGGGCGCTGAGCACGACGACCGGGAAGGCCAGGCCGCCGATCCAGATCAGCCGTTCGCCGCCCAGCCGGCTGCGCCAGCGCCGCGGTCCGAACAGGGCCAGGCCGAGGGCGACGAGCACGACCAGCAGCACGGCTCCGCCCATGGCGAACAACACCCAGGCCAGGGTGTTCAGGGGCCCGGCGAACGGCCCCGCCGGATCCAGAATCGGCGGCGGCCAGCCGGCGATCCCCTCGGGCCGGTCAGCGCTCATCGAGCGAATACAGATAGGCCGCGATGTCGCGGGCTTCGGTCTCGCTGACGGGCATCGGCGGCATGCCGGTCTCGGGCGACAACGAGGGGGCGTCGATCAGCCACTGCGTCAGAACCTCGGGCTGGTTGGGCAGACGACCGCCGATCATGGGACTGGCGCCGAAGCCTTGCAGGGACGGTCCGGCCAGCCCCTGCGGCCACTGGATGCCGGGAATCTCGTGACAGGCCGCGCATCCGACCCGCTCCATCACCGCCAGACCCCGTTCGGGATCGGCTCCGGCGAGGGTCCGGGCCGGTCCCGGCTTGTCTCCGCACGCGGCCAGCAGCAGCGCGGTCGCGACCAGCGCGCGTGACATGGGCTTCATCCTGTTCGTCGATCCCGTCAGCCATCCTGCCCCTTTCGGGGGGGACAACCCCCGGCCCAGCGTCACGGTTCCGGCTCCGGAACCGTAAAGCTCTGCTGGTGTTGGTTCGGCGTGCGTCTGATCCCCGCCCTCCTCGTGCTCGCGTCCGCCGCCGCCTGCTCGCCCGCGAGCAACCGCACGGGCGAGGCCTTCACCGCCACAGGCGAGATCATCGCCATGGGCGGCGGCGAAGGGGGCCCGGCCAACGCCTGTTTCACCTGTCACGGTCTCGACGGCGCCGGCGACGGGGTCAGCGTCCCGAGGCTGGCGGGTCTCGACGCCGGCTATCTGCAGAAACAGCTGTCGGACTACGCTGAGGACCTGCGGGCCGACCCGGTCATGACCCCCATCGCCCGCTGGCTGGACGACGCCGACCAGCGGGCCGTCGCGGCCTGGTACGCCGCCATGCCCGCGCCCGCTGCGGCCCGCGCCGCCGGCCCGCCGCCCGCCATCTATCTGAACGGCGCGCCCGAGCGGGGCGTGACCGCCTGCGCCGCCTGTCACGGCGTTGGGGGCGAGGGTCTGGGCGCCGGCAACCCCGCCCTGTCCGGCCAGCCCGCGGCCTACACGCTGGACCAGTTGCGGCGCTGGAAGACGGCCGAGCGCCGCAACGATCCGCGCAATGTCATGGCCGACGCCGTCGCCGGGCTCACCGCGGCCGAAATGCGGACCATAGCCGCCTGGCTCGAAGGCGCACCCACTGCTCCCCCGCCAGCCAGCGACGCTGCCAGCGCGTCCGCCGCCGCGACAGCTGCGGCAGGATCGGCAGCATCCCGTGGAATACGTCGTCCCGGTCGATGAAATGGTGCTTCAGCGCCGCCCCGACATGGATCGGGATCAGCACCAGCAGGGCCACGACCAGCCCCCAGTGCATCCACTCGGCGACCGCCTCGATGCGCCAGCGCAGGACAGGCCCCAGATCGCCGAACGGCATCAGCGGCCACGGAATGAAGCCCAGCAGCGACAGGTCCTGCTCTCGCGCGGTGGCCGAGATCATCGCCCATCCGGTCAGCGGCAGGCCGAACAGGCAGGTATAGAAGACATAGTGGGTCACATGCGCCGCCGTGCTCTCCCAGCCGGGCTTGTCGGCGTCGTTGATCGGTCCCGGCGCCAGGGTCCGCCAGGCCCCCCGCCCCAGCGCCAGCACCAGCATCAGCACGCCGATCAGATAGTGCAGGTCATGCGCCGCCACCTTGTCGCCGCCGACCGGCAGCCGCCCCATCCACCAGCCCCAGAACAGCTGGAAGATGACCAGCGCCGCCATGGTCCAGTGAAAGACGATGGCCACCGGCGAATAGCGGCCCTCGTCCGTATGGCCCGCCGCCCATTCCAGGACGTTGACGATCAGCCGGTCGATCATGCGGGGCTCGCGCCCGCCCGGGCGTCGGGTCCGATCCAGCGCCCCAGCACCAGCAGCGCCGCCGCCAGATAGACCGCCGCCGCCGGCGCCCACATGATCAGCCCGGCCGCCTGCTGGTCCTCCAGCGGGCTCATCCCCCAGGCCGCCGTGGTCAGGAAATGCGGGGCGTAGACGGGCTGGCCCGTGAAGGTCAGCAGGGCGCCGAGCAAGCCCATGGCGACCATGGCCAGCAGCAGGGCGGCCACCGCGGCGGGAGCCGAGGCGCGGCGCACCGCCGTCCAGAACCACGCCGCCGTCCCCAGCAGGCTGAGCTGCATCAGCCAGTAGGCGCCGTCGTTCGACAGGGCCCAGCCATAGGCCGTCGGCGCATGCCAGGCCCAGAACACCGCCGCCTGCGCGGCCGTCGCCAGCGCCAGCGGCCCGACCCGCCCGCGCGGCAGGGCCCAGGCGATCAGTGGCGCGGCGACCGCCACCAGCAGCACATGATGCACCGTCCGCGCCGCGAACAGGGCCGAGCTCAGGGCGCACAGGGGCGAGACGAAGACCAGGATCAGAACGACGAGGGCGGCGCTCCCGAGCAGCCGCTCCCGCCCCGACGTCCGCAGCACGACCAGCGCCAGTCCGACCGCCAGCGCCGCCAGCAGCACGGGATCGAAATTCCAGCGGGCCAGCCACTCGCCCGGCCCGGGACCCGGCCCGCAATAGGGCGCCCACAGCGTTCCGGCGGGACTCATCGCTGCGGCAGGGCCCAGGCGATCACATGGTCTCCCGGCGGGGTCTCCATGAAGTGATGCCCGCCCGCCATGACCACCAGATACTGGCGCCCGTCCTGCTCATAGACCATCGGCCCGGCCTGACCGCCCGCCGGCAGCACCTCCGACCAGACCGTCTCGCCGGTCTCGATGTCGATGGCCCGGATCAGGTCGTCGGTCGCCGCGGCGATGAAGATCAGTCCGCCCGCCGTCACCACCGAGCCGCCGTTGTTCGGCGTGCCGATGTCCAGCGGCAGCATCGACGGAATGCCGAACGGTCCGTTCTTGCGCGCCGTGCCGAACGGCCGGTCCCAGACCGTCTGGCCGGTGCGGATGTCGATGGCGCGGATGCCGCCATAGGGCGGCTGCTTGCACAGCATGCCGGTGGTCTTCATCCGCCAGCCCGCGTTGACGTCGATGGCGTAGGGCACGCCCCACTGCGGATCGCCGGCGCCCTCCGCGCCCTCTGGCACGCCGCCCCGCGACTCCGGCGTCTGCTCCTCCAGCCGGGGATCGCCGCGCGGGAACCAGCCCTTCTCGTTGGCTTCCTCACGGGGCACCAGCCGGTTGTAGTTGGGCATGTCGTTGTAGTTGGCGATGATCCAGCCGCGCTGCGGATCGACCGCGACCCCGCCCCAGTCCGAGCCGCCGTTGTAGCCGGGATACTGGATCCAGCGCCGGTCCGCGGTCGGCGGGGTGTACATCCCGTCGTAGGCCGCCTGACGGAAGCCGATGCGGCAGATCATCTGGTCAATCGGCGACATCCCCCACATGTCGCGCTCGGTCAGGTCGCGCTTCGCCAGGGTGTGGAATCGCGAGAACGGCTGGGTCGGACTGCGTTCGGCCGGCTCGACCCCGCCCTGCGGAACCGGGCGCTCCTCCACCGGGGTCAGCGCCCGGCCGGTGCGCCGGTCGAGGATGTAGAGGTCGCCCTGTTTGCTCGGCAGCACCAGGGCCGGGACCACGCCCGCCGCCGTCGGATAGTCGATCAGCGTCGCCTGCGAACCCAGGTCGTAGTCCCAGACGTCCTTGCGCACCGTCTGGAATGACCACGCCGGCCGCCCGGTGTTGACGTCCAGCGCCACCAGCGCCGTGGCGTAGCGGTTTTCCGGCTCCGAGCGCTGGGCGCTGTAGTAGTCCGCCGCCGAATTGCCCATCGGCAGATAGACCAGGCCGAGCTGCTCGTCCCCCGAGGCGATGGTCCACATGTTCGGCGTGCCGCGGGTGTACTCATCGCCCTCCGCCGGCCGGCCGGTCAGGTCGGGCCGGGTCATGTCCCAGGCCCAGCGCAGCTCGCCCGTGACGGCGTCGAAGCCCTGGATGACGCCCGACGGCGCGGACCGGTACTGCCCGTCCAGAACCTGATGGCCGGTGACGATCACGCCCTGGACGATGGTCGGCGGCGAGGTGATCGACACCATGCCCGGGATCACGTCCCCCATGCCGACCTTGATGTCGACCTCGCCATTGGTGCCGAAGTCGGCGCAGGGACGGCCGGTGCGGGCGTCGACGGCGATCAGCCGCCCGTCCAGCGTGCCCTCGATGATCCGCGCCGCGCAGGCGGCCGGGGCGGCGGCGGGGGCGGGGGCAGGACGAATAGGCGCAGCCGGTTCTTCCGCCGCCAGCGGTCCAGCCGCAGCGGGAGTCGCGGCGTCCGCCGCGCTGTCGAAATAGGCCACCCCGCGGCAGGCCGCCGTATAGGGGATCCAGTCGTCCGACACCTGCGGATCGTGCCGCCAGCGCTGCCGCCCGGTCCGCGCATCCAGCGCGATCAGGATGTTGCGCGCCGTGCACAGATAGACCGTGTCGCCGATCTTCAGCGGCGTGGTCTCGGCGCCCCATTTCTCCTCGGGCGTGTCGCCGGTGCGGAAGCTCCAGACCCGCTCCAGCCGGCCCACATTGTCCCGGTTTATCTGGCTCAGCGGAGAGTAGCGGCGGGACGCCTGCGTGCCTCCGTAGGCCACCCAGTCGGCCCCCGCGTCCATCCCGGCCGCCCCCGCCGAAGGCGCGAGCGCGGCCGTCCGGACCGCCGCCGGCGGCGCGGGCCGGTTGGCCTGGGCTATGGCGAAGCCGGCGATCAGGGTCCCGACGGCGAACACTGCGCCGCCTCCGAGGGCCAGCCGCCCGCCCCTGCGTCCGTCCAGCACCGGCAACGAGGCGATGACCAGAACGAGCAGCATCGCCGGCGCCACCACGCGCGGGACCAGGGCCCAGCCGTTCAGCCCGACCTCCCACAGCGCCCACAGCACCGTCAGGACAAAGACTCCGATGTAGATCCACGCCCCGAGCAGCTTCAGCCGCCACAGCATGACGCCCGAGGCGACGAGGCCCAGCCCGGCCAGCAGGTAATAGGGCGACCCGCCCAGCGCCAGCAGCCATCCGCCGCCGATCGTCAGCGCCAGGCCGATCAGCGCCAGCACCGTCGCAAGGACCCGCACGGCCACACCGCCCAGACCCACGCCCCTTTCAATCCTCGCCATCGCAGACCCCGCCTCGCAGCTTCACCGCAAGGGGAACCGACGGGGCCGCGACCGGGTTCCGATTTTTCGACCGGCCGCGGGGGCGCTGGTCAGCCCTTCACCCGCTCCCCGTCTTCCTTGACGAAGTCCTCCGGCGTCCGCTCCAGCAGGTCGAACACCCTCTCCGACGGCCGGCACAGGGCCGCGCCCTTCGGCGTCGTCACGATCGGCCGGTTGACGAGGACCGGATGCTCGACCATCGCCCCGAGAAGGGCCTCGTCGTCGACCCCCGCCTCCAGCAGCCCCAGCTCGGCCGCTGGCGTCCCCTTCTCCCGCATCGCCTCTCGCGGCGTGATCCCGGCCCGGGCGAACAGGTCGCGCAGCTGGTCGGCGGTCCAGCCGGCCTTCAGATACTCCACCACCTCCGGCCGGTAGCCGGCCGCCTCGACCATGGCCACCACATTGCGCGAGGTGCCGCAGGCGGGGTTGTGGAACACGGTCACGGGGAAGTCGGTCATCGGGTCGCTCGCATTGGGGGGCTGGCGCTCACTTCACGTTTCGCCGCCGCTATTTCAAGACCCCGCGCTTGCGTCGCCGCCCCCGCGTCCGCATCTGGCGCCGATGACCTCCCCCGCCGCCGACGCCGTCCCCGCCGTGAAAAAGGGACCCGGCTTCCCCGAATTCGTCGCCCTGATCGCCATGATGATGGCGCTGAACGCTCTGGCCATCGACGCCATGCTGCCGGCCCTCCCGGCCATCGGCGACGCCCTCGGCGTGGTGCGGGAAAACAGCCGCCAGTGGATCATCACCGCCTATCTGCTCGGCTTCGGCGTGGCCCAGCTGATCTACGGCCCCCTGGCCGACCGCTACGGCCGCAAACCCGTGCTGATGGCCGGCCTGTCCCTCTATGTCCTGTTCAGCGTCCTCGCCGCCTTCGCCACCAGTTTCGAGCTGCTGATCGCCGCCCGCGTCGCCACCGGCGTCGGCGCCGCCGCCCTGCGCGTCCTGGCCGTCTCCATCGTCCGCGACCGCTACAGCGGCCGGACCATGGCCCGGGTCATGTCGCTCAGCTTCCTCGTCTTCCTCGGCGTGCCGATCATCGCCCCGACCCTCGGCCAGCTGGTCCTGACCGTGGCGCCGTGGCCGTGGATCTTCGGCGTCCTCGCCCTCGCCGGCGGAGCCTTCATGATCTGGGCCGCCATCCGCCTGCCCGAGACCCTGCACCCCGAAAACCGCATGCCGATCCAGGTCGGCCGCATCGCCGGCGCCTTCCGCGAGGCCGTCACCCACCGCCAGTCGATCGGCTACACCCTGGCCATGACCTGCATCACCGGGGCCCTGTTCGGCTTCATCAACTCCAGCCAGCAGATTTTCTTCGACGTCTTCGAGGCGCCACAGCTGTTCACCACCGTCTTCGCCATGGTCGCCGGCGGCATCGCCGTCGCCTCCCTGCTCAACGCCCGCCTCGTCGAGCGGCTCGGCTCGCGCCTCATCTCCCACTCGGCCCTGCTCGGCTTCATCGCCATGGCCGTGATCCACTCGGCGGTCGCCCTGTCCGGCCATGAGACGGTCTGGACCTTCGCCGTCCTGCAGGGCCTGACCATGTTCTGCTTCGGCCTGATCGCCGGCAATTTCGGCTCCATGGCCATGGAGCCGATGGGCCATATCGCCGGCACAGCCTCCTCCGCCCAGGGCTTCATCTCGACCACCGCCGGCTCGACCCTCGGCTTCCTGATCGGCCAGCAGTTCGACGGCTCGGTCGCCCCGATGGCGCTGGGCATGGCCGGCATGGGGCTGGGCGCCCTGCTTTTCGTGCTGATCGCCGAGCGCGGCCGCCTGTTCAAGGCGCGCCACCTCCAGCGGGCGCCGTCCGCCTGACGCCCGGGGGTTGATCTTTCCGGCCGGTCGAGGCGTTGTCCCGCCGACACTCGCACAAGGACGCCCCCGATGATCCGCACGCTCGGCCTCGTATCCGCCCTCGCCCTCGCCACGGCCCTCGGAGGCTGCGCCGCCATGGCCCTGCCCGGCTCAGACACGGCCCCGGCCGCCGCCCCCGCGATCGCCCCGGCCGACTACGTCCGCGACGTCCATTCCTGGGCCCGCCCCGAGATCGCCCGCGTCACCCACGTCTCGCTGGACCTGACCGCCGACTTCGAGGCGAAGACCCTGACCGGCTCGGCCGCGCTCGACATCACCGGCGAACCGGGCGCCAACGAGATCGTCCTCGACGTCCGCAACCTCGACATCCGCGACGTCCGCGACGCCGCCGGCGCGCCCCTCCAGTACCAGACCGGCCCGGACGACCGCATCCTCGGCCAGCCCCTGACCGTCCGCTTCCCCGCCTTCGCCGCCGGCGAGCGCCGCCGCATCGTCGTCCGCTACGCCACCCGCCCCGACGCCGCCGCCCTGCAGTGGCTGACCCCGGCCCAGACCGCGGGCGGCCAGAAGCCCTATATGTTCAGCCAGGGCCAGGCGATCCTGACCCGCACCTGGATCCCGACCCAGGACAGCCCCGGAATTCGTCAGACCTGGGACGCCCGCATCGTCGCCCGCGACGACCTGCGTCCGGTGATGAGCGCCGAGAGCGTGGGCCGCGGCGAACCGGCCGGGCCGGGCCTCACCGCCTGGCGCTTCAACGAGCCCAATCCGGTGCCGCCCTATCTGATCGCCATCGGCGTCGGCGAGCTGGCGTTCGCCGCCATCGACGAACGCACCGGCGTCTGGACCGAGCCGTCGGTGCTGGCCGCCGCCCGGGCCGAGTTTGAGTCCACCGCCGAGATGGTCGACGTGGCCGAGCGTCTCTACGGCCCCTATCGCTGGGGCCGGTTCGACCTGCTGGTCCTGCCGCCCAGCTTCCCGTTCGGCGGCATGGAGAATCCGCGCCTGACCTTCGCCACCCCGACCATCATCGCCGGCGACCAGTCGCTGGTCTCTCTGGTGGCGCACGAACTGGCCCACAGCTGGTCCGGCAACCTCGTCACCAACGCCACCTGGGCCGACTTCTGGCTCAACGAGGGCTTCACCGTCTATTTCGAGAACCGCATCATGGAGGCGGTCTACGGCAAGGAGCGCGCCGACATGCTGCTGGCCCTCGGCTGGGGCGAACTTCAGGACGCCCTCGCCGACCTGCCGGCCGCCGACACCCGCCTGCACCTCGACAATCTGGAAGGCCGCGACCCGGACGAAGGCCTCACCCCCATCGCCTATGAGAAGGGCGCCTTCTTCCTGCACACCATCGAGCGGATCGTCGGCCGCGAACGCTTCGACGCCTGGCTGACCGGCTATTTCGAGCGCAACGCCTTCCGGCCGATGACCACCGAACGCTTCCTCGAGGACATCCGCGCCCACCTCGTGACCACGCCGGAGCTGGAGCGTCAGCTGATGATGGAGGCCTGGATCCACCAGCCCGGCGTTCCGTCGAACTTCGTGCCGCCGGTGTCCAACGCCTTCGTCCCCGTGGACGCCGCCGCCCGCGCCTTCTTCGCCGACAAGGGCCCGGCCTCGGCCATCCCGTGGGCCGGCTGGTCGACCCAGGAGCGCCAGCGTTTCCTCGCCTGGCGTCCGGAGAACCGGCGCGAGGGGGCCGACTGGCTCACCGACGCCCAGCTCGCCGATCTTGAGGCGACCCTGAACCTGCGTCAGGAGGGCAACGCCGAGGTGGTCTTCTCCTGGCTGCAGATCGCGGTCGATCACCGCTACGACGCCGCCGTGCCGACGCTGGAGAATTTCCTCACCACCATGGGCCGGCGCAAATTCGTCCTGCCCCTGTTCACCAGCCTCTGGGCCGAAGGCGACTGGGGCCGCCCGATCGCGACGCGGATCTACGCCCAGGCCCGCCCCGGCTACCACCCGGTCACCACCAACTCCGTCGACGCCGTGGTGGGAAGGCCATAGGACCCGGGAGGAGCTGTCTCTTCCTTCATCCTCCGGCAAGCGGCGCAGCCGCGCAGACCGGGGGACCCAGCGGCGCCGAAGGCGATCTGTTCAGGCAGGCTGTTTCGAACAGCGGCGCTTCGGAAGGGTCGCGCTCGCGCGCGCCGCTGGGTCCCCCGGTCTCGCTGCGCTCGCCGGAGGATGACGAAAGAGGCAATTGCTGCGCTGCAAGTTAATGTTCAATCATCACACTTCGCAGGCCTAACCTTCTGATATCGCTGCACATGACCTGTTGGTAAGCGTCATGAACCCGCCTGAGGGCGGAGGGGGTTTAGGATAGGGGCATCCCGTCGACGGGGAGGGCGTCGGATCCACGTTCTCGATGGCGGCGGGCTGTGGTCGAGCGATGAAGCCCGGGCGATGGAGAGTCCGGGGGTCCTCGCGGAGGTCGATGGATGGCCTCTGCTTGCTCGCCGCGCGCTCCGGGTTCGGGCCGATGCC
>Ga0164290_1000418_pt1 | contig 141089 bp, 109 predicted proteins | sample Micstemetagenome_FD_108782 | JGI IMG/M metagenome (GOLD analysis project Ga0164290, IMG submission 108782) | Contaminated culture microbial community from soil near Moab, Utah, USA - Microcoleus steenstrupii SON62 (Illumina Assembly) | ecosystem: Environmental > Terrestrial > Soil > Soil crust...
CCCTGCCATCGTAAACGCCATCGGCGCCCACCACGACGAGATGGAGATGCAATATGTCATCTCCCCCATCGTACAGGCCTGCGATGCCATCTCCGGTGCCCGTCCGGGTGCCCGCCGCGAAATCATGCAGCAATACCTGCAGCGGATCAAGGAGCTGGAGAACCTGGCTCAGAACTACAACGGCGTAGAGAAAGCCTATGCCATCCAGGCCGGCCGCGAACTCCGCGTCATTGTTGAAGCCGATAAGGTAACCGACAACGAAAGCGAAAAACTCTCTTTCGAAATCGCCCAGAAGATCCAGAACGAGATGACCTATCCGGGCCAGATCAAGGTGACGGTGATCCGTGAGAAGCGGGCTGTGAACGTAGCCAGGTAAATCAAAAATCGAAATTCAAAAGTCAAAACCCTTGCTTCGGCGGGGTTTTTCTTTGCAGCACTGCCGGGATATCAGCCTTCCCTGCCGAAGTAAGATGGCCAAAATCAGGCGGAGGAATACAAATGAAAAGATTTTTGAATTTTGCCTTTTGACTTTGACCTTTTCCCCTTACCTTTGCACTCCTTAAATTGAATGTTATGAACTCCGCCGCTATTGCCTTTGTACACGAGCAGCTTACGGCTACAAAAGAATTCCCGAAGTTCAAAGCGGGTGACAATATTACCGTTAACTACAAGATCGTTGAAGGAAACAAGGAGCGTATCCAGTCTTTCAAGGGTGATGTAATCAAACTGCAGGGCACCGGCGCTACCGCTACGTTCACGGTACGCAAAATATCCGATGGTGTTGGTGTAGAGCGTCTTTTCCCGATCAACTCGCCCAATATCGACTCGATTGTGCTGAACAAGGCCGGCCGTGTTCGTCGCGCCAAGCTGTTCTACCAGCGCGAGCGCAGTGGTAAGAGCGCACGTATCCAGGAGAAGAAGCGCGCCGTTCAGGTAAAAACTGCCTAAGATCTTTTCTCGTATATGAAAGCGGAAGATGGCTCTTCCGCTTTTTTTATACCAGGAGCTACCGCTGGCCTGCTTTTTTTAGATCTTCCGGCGGCAGCGGCCTGGAATTGAAATAACTTTACGCCGTATTCGTTCAACGCTAAATCCTTTTTATGGGTCCTTTAGGTACTACCGAGATTCTGGTAATCGTTTTCCTGGTGCTGCTGCTGTTTGGTGGCAAGAAAATTCCTGAACTGATGCGCGGTCTGGGCCGTGGTGTGCGCGAGTTTAACGACGCCAAGAACAATGTGCGCCGCGAAATGGAAGAAAGCGTTGCCGAGAAAGAGCGGGCTGCCGCTGCGGCAAACAAGCCTGCCGACCGAGTGTAATTATCTCATTTTAAGAAACTTATAACAGCCGGCGCTCCTTCTTTGGCACGCCGGCTTTTTCGTGCCCTTAACGCAACTCTAACAGGTTTCAGGGTATTTCCTCAACAATCGGTGGTATCTTTGCCCCGCGATTAACGACCAAGGCTAACAGTAAAAGGTGCGCTCCGGCGCCGTGCGATCTGATAACCCCTAAAACGGTGTGATGAAAAAACTTTTATTGTTGACGACCCTGCCGCTTTTGGCCTTCCTGTACTCCTTCGCCAATACCGGGCAGGGATACCATGCAGGCAACACTCCGGCAACCGATTCCTCCATCGCTGGTGCGAAAGGTGGATTCAAGGACCTCTTCGAGGGTACCCATGCCGATGGCAGCCTCTTCAACGTCAAGCTGAACCCGAAAGCGGTTTCCTTCGTACAGGATTACGTGGAAAGCCACTCCGGAATGCTTCAGCGCATGAAATCCTGGGGAAAGCCCTACTTCGACCTCATCGACGATGTACTCGAAAAACGGAATCTCCCGACCGAACTGAAATACCTGGCGGTTATTGAATCGCAGTTAAAGACCTCGGCAGTGTCCTGGGCAGGGGCCGTAGGTCCCTGGCAGCTGATGCCCCAAACCGCCCGGGAACTCGGCCTTCGGGTGACCCGCAAGGTGGACGAGCGCCGCGACTATAAGAAAAGCACCCATGCTGCCGCCCGCTACCTCAATGAACTTTACGGCATCTTCAATGACTGGCTTCTCGTTATCGCCGCCTATAACGGCGGACCCGGCAACGTAAACCAGGCAATCCGCAAGAGCGGCAGCCGCAACTTCTGGGAACTGCAGTACTACCTTCCTGCCGAGTCGCGGAATCACGTGAAAAAGTTCATTGCCACCCACTATATCATGGAAGGCGATGGCGGTATCACCACCATGACCCGCACCGAACACGCCGAGCACAACCAGTTTGCATCGGCCACAGAAAAGGCCCTGCCGGATGGTATGGAAAGCCAGACCATCAGTGGCAAGTTCAACGCCGGCATCATGGCTCAAACCCTGCAGATGGACATGAGCGCCTTTAACCGTCTGAATCCTTCTTTCGACAAGTTGTTGTCGCAGAACGGAACCTATGAGCTGCGGTTGTCTGCCGAAAAGATGGCCCTGTTTGAAGAGCGCCGCAACCTCATCCTCGAACAATCGGTGCGCGCAGCGCTGACATTGGCCAACCGTTAAAAGATATCATAACCACAACCCGACAAAAAGCCTCCGCAGGGAGGCTTTTTACTTTTGAGTAACTAGCCGTTACCAATCAATGGGGAATGGTCAGGAATTGAAAACGATCTGCTCAACGCGCATTACTGCCTACTGAATGTCACATGTTCCCGAGCGCTTTCTCCAGCGCGAGGGCCTTCAGCCGGCATTCCTCCCATTCAGCCTCGGGGTCGCAGTAAAACGTGAGTCCGGAGCCGACCTGGTAAGATAGATAAGACGGATCTTCCCGGTATAGTAAACTGCGGATGACAACATTGAAGTCGAAGTCGCCCTCGTGGAAATAGCCCAGGCTACCTGAGAACAACCCCCTTGCGGAGGGCTCATGGGCGGCAATCAACTCAAGCACCCGTTTCTTGGGTGCCCCGGTCATCGAGCCCATTGGAAAGGTGGCGGCAAGGATCTGCGAAAAGGAAATACCGGGTTCCAGCTCGCCCACGACGGTCGAAACCATCTGGTGCACCTGGGGGAAGCTATAGATTCCGAATAGCTCGGGTACCTGCACGGTTCCCGGGCGACATACCTGCGAAAGATCGTTCCGCATCAAGTCTACTACCATCACGTTTTCAGCCTGTTCCTTGGCGCTCTGGCGCAGTTGTTCGCGCAGGACCTCATCAGCGCGCGCATCAGCCAGGTTACGGCGGGTCGTTCCCTTGATCGGCTGGGCAAACAAGCGGGCGCCTTCTTTCTTCAGAAAACGCTCCGGACTGGCGCAGAGCAGAAAACGATCATCGAGCCGGTAAAAGCCTCCAAATGGTGTTGGCGAGAAACGGGAAAGCCGCTCGTAGGTTGAAAAAGGCTCAAAGGCTGCCGGACGGGCAAAAAACTCCTGGCAGAAGTTGATCTCATAACAATCACCCCGGCCGATATGCCGTAACAGGGAAGCTACCCGTTCCAGGTAGGCGGGCCTGCTGAGCCGCGGGGTCATGTACACCGGGGAAGCTGGCTGAACTGGAAGAAGAGGAAGTTCGATCAGGGACCCGTAGACAGCATCAGGGTTAGCACTTTCAATGACGAGTGAGGAGTCACAGAGTCGTACCACCGTTTCTGGTTCAAAGAAAAAATAACCCGGGAATCCCAGCGGATCGGGCGCTTCCTGCGGCAATTCGAAAAAAGCGTGCTGCAGCGAAAAAGAAAGATGACCGAAAGCCCAGCGGCGACTGGAGGTAAATTCATCAAGTGCCGCGGCATTGTAGCCATCCGGAGCTGCGGCAACGAAGCTGCGGCTTCCGGCCGCTGCCAGGCAATCAAAACTGCGGGCAGGCAGGTTGTAGGAATGGCTGTCCAGAAAACAAAAAATGTTGAACCGGCGCAGCCAATTCAACATTTTCAGTCTTATTGCCGAAGGATCGGCAACCGTATAAATACGTTCGATAAGCAGCTTTTTATCCGGATTTAGAAATCGTCGTCTTCGTCATCAAAGTCATCGCCGCCACCGCTGCGGCCGCTGAACAGGTCTTTAAACTCCTCGTCGTCTTCGATTTTGAAGTCTTCTTCTTCCTCGCCCTCCTCTTTCTTGCCACCGCCCTTGCGTGACTTGGGCAGATCGAATTCTTCAAAGTCGGGATCCCAGCTATCGTCTTCTTCAGCGCCATCCAGCTCCTCGTCGAGGTCTTCCTCCTCCTCTTCATCCTCTTCTTCGCGCGCAGCGGCACGCTTGGCTTTTGCCAGCATTTCCTCGATCCAATCTGTAGTCAAAATGCTTTCCTTCTCTAGTGTTACTGACATAATCGGTGATTATAGCGGTGTAAAATTTCGGCTAAGTATTTAATTATCCAAATTTTCCCGGATTTTTTTGTCGAGCCGGAAAGGCTTATAGTGACACGATCTGCTCGCGGCCCGGCCCGTTGGAAACAAGCGGATAGGCGTGCCCAGCTGCTCGTTGATATAACGGATGTAGGCATGCATTTCCGAAGGCAGGTCTTCTTTGCGCGTACAGCCCGTGCTATCGACATTCCAACCTTTGAGCGACTGATAAACAGGCTCGATGGCCGTACGTGTCATCTGGAAGGGCACTTTGTCGGTGCTGGCGCCGTCTACCTGGTAAGAAGTAGCGACCTGCAGCATCGGGAAGTGATCCAGCACATCGGCCTTGGTCATGATCACCGCGGTTACACCGTTGATCATACAGGCATACTTCAGCGCTACCAGGTCCATCCAGCCGCAGCGGCGCGGACGGCCGGTGGTGGCGCCAAACTCATTGCCCAGGCGGCGGAGTTCCTCGCCCGTTGTATCATGCAGCTCGGTCGGGAAGGGACCGCTGCCAACGCGGGTACAGTAGGCTTTCGAAACGCCCATTACCTCGCGGATACGTTGCGGCGCCACGCCGAGGCCCGAACAAACGCCGGCGGAGATCGTGTTGCTCGAGGTCACAAAGGGAAAGGTGCCGAAATCAATATCCAGCATGGTGCCCTGTGCGCCTTCGGCCAGCACTTTCTTGCCCCTGCCGATCTGCTCGTTGATGAAATATTCTCCGTTGACGATGTTGAGCGAGCGGAGCAACTCGATCGCCTCGAAGAACTCTTCTTCCCAGGCGGTGATATCTTCGTTGAAATGATAGGTATCGAGCAGCTTCTGGTGTTTCAGACGCAGCTTGATATAAGAAGTAGTAAAACTCTTGTGGAGCAGGTCGCCCACACGGAGACCATTTCGGCCGGTCTTGTCCATATAGGCAGGACCGATACCTTTAAGCGTAGATCCGATCTTGCTTTCTCCCTTGGCCAGTTCGGCGGCCTTGTCGAGCGCGCGGTGCGTAGGCAGAATGAGCTGCGTACGCTCGGAGATGAAAAGATTCTTCTTCAGGTCGACCCCGAATCCGGATACCGTCGCACACTCCCTGGACAGCGTCACGGGATCAAGCACCACGCCATTGCCAATCAGGTTCACCGTTCCCTGGTGAAAAACGCCCGAAGGGATCTGGTGCAAGACGACCTTCTGCTTGCTTTCGCCCACATAAAGTGTATGTCCGGCATTGGGTCCGCCCTGAAAACGGGCGATGATATCGTATTGTGCCGCGAAATAATCTACGATCTTACCTTTTCCTTCATCGCCCCATTGAAGGCCCAGGATGACGTCTACCATAGTTGCTTGGTTTGTATGCGGCAAATGTAAGGGAACAAAAAAGCCATCCCGCGGTATGGGATGGCTTTTTATCGTAGAAAGCAGGATTACTGTATGATGGTTGTGGTGCCCTTGCGAAAGATGCGTTTGCCTTCTTTGGTAAAGCCTTCTGCTACCCACACATAGGTGCCGGTAGAAAGGCGCTTGCCGTTGAGCGTGCCATCCCATCCGATATTTGATGACAGCAGGTTGTACACTTCCGGCCCGCGGCGTTCGCCTTTGTACTCATACATCATTTGTCCCCAGCGGTCGAAAACGCGGAAGTAGTTGAGTGTGGTGAGGCCGACGCATACCGGCCGCAGCAGGTCGTTCTTACCGTCGCGGTTCGGCGTAAAGGCCTGTGGCACATAGATCTCCGGACCCCGGTAGGCACGCAGGTAGAACAGCCCCTCACCCACACAGCCGAGGTCGGTCCAGACCCGCAGGCGCAGCACCTCATCTTTCTCCACCAGGATGGTCGGGTTCGGAAGGGCGTTGTTGTTCATATTGGGCGGCGCCACCGTATTGCTGTTCAGCCACATGAAGTTGTTGGCTGCGGCTACGGCGTGCAGGCGGATCGAATCACCGATATAGGCTACCGTATCAGGCGGGGTGATCCGCACCTGGATCGGCGGCGTCACAGATACCGTAACCGTATCGGGCCGGAGGGAACGGCAGCCGTTGGCATCCACCACATGCAGCGAATACCGGACACTTCGGTCAGGACGGCTGACGACCGGGTTGGGGATGTTCGATGAAGGCGTGAGATAGGTTGTGGGCGACCACTGATATTGCACAAAGCCCGGCTGGGCATTCAACTGGGCGTTCTGGCCATAGCAAATGGCGCTGGCAGGTCCTGCCTCCGGGATCGGTGCGGCATTGACATCTATCTCAATGGTGTCTACAGCCGTACAGGTTCCGAGCGTATACACCAGACGGTAGAAGGTATCGCTTACCGGCCGTACTTCTACGGAGGAGAACTGCGGGTTGTTCGGGCGGATATTCGGTCCGCTCCACACAAAGGTGGTGGCATTGGTCTGCGGCTCCAACGTGGCCTTGTCGCCTTCGCAGATGGCGGTGACCGGCGGCGGGATGTAAGTCAGGTTATTGATCCGCGGCATGTTGATCGCACGCTGGATGGTACAGTTGTTGGTGTCGCGAACGATGAGCAGGTAGGCGCCTTCCGGAACCCGGAACATGGGCGTCTGCTGCATCGGGCCGTTATCAAGCTGGTAGCGGTAAGGCGCGATGCCGCCACTTATGTAGGCGGTGATGCGGCCGATCGAGTCGCAGGCGGCGGGGCCGACGATCACCGAATCAAAGACCAGCTGTGCCGGTTGGTTCACTACGATGCCGCTCACATTGACCGTACAGTTGTTAGCATCACGGATCACAGCGTTGAAAGTACCCGCGCCGGTAGCAAAGGTGCCGTTGGTGGCAAAGGAACTATTGTTGAACGAATAGGTATAAGGGGCCGTGCCGCCGGTGGCCGAAAGCGTCACCGAGCCGTTGGTGGCGCCGTTGCAAAGGGGTCTTACCACGACCGGGGTGCCGGCGATGAGCTCAGGCGGTGTGGCGACCGTGATGCTCAGCGTGTTGGAGCAACCGGCAGCATCGCGGAACCAGATCGTATGCGGTCCGGAAACCAGTCCGTTGATCAGGGAAGATGCCTGGGTGGTAGCGAAGTTGTCGAGCGAAAACTGGAAGGGGGCAATGGCATTCGCCGAAAGGGTCAGCGTAGCCGTGCCATTGTTGGCACCGAAGCAGGATACGGCTGTCGTTACGGCAGTTGCCGTGATTTGGGGACCGGGATTCACCGTTGCCGGGATGGCCACCGAAACGCATCCGGAGGCATCACGGAAGAAGAAATCATAGGTACCCGCACCCAGCGCCGGGAAAGAATCAGAGAGCTGCCAGGGACCATTGCCGATCCGGAACTCAAAAGGTGCCACACCATTCTGCGGCTGAACGATGGCAGAGCCATTGGTAGCGGCGTCGCAGGAAGGGGTATTCACCCGGACGGTAGCTACCAGAGGGGCCGGCTGCGCAATCGTGGCGGTGAAGGTGAAAGAACAACCAACCGCATCACGAACGGTGAGGTCGTAGGTGCCTGGTCCGATGGGAGTGAAGGTATTTGATGCCTGAGTTGAACCGGTGCCCAGTTGATACTGGAAGGGCGCTACGCCAATGCCGGCCGGCACCGTAATAGTGATCGAACCCGAGGGCGTACATCCCGAAGGCGTGGTCGTAGCTGTTGCCGTAAGCGCGGGCAGTGCCGGAACCGTCACCGGAACATCGGTGGTACAGCCCTGCGCGTCGCGAACCACGACCGTATACGTGCCTGCCGCTACGTTTACAAAGGTGTTTGAAGGCTGGGGAGCGCCGCCGTTCAGCGAGTAGGTAAAGGGAGCTACTCCCTGGCCCTGCGCCACGGTGATTGTGACGGAGCCGGTGGGGTTGCAACCGGAGGCCGTGGTGGCGGAGCTTGCCGTGAAGGGAGGCGGCGCATCCACGGTATCGTTCACCGTGAAACTGCAGCCGGCCGCATCACGTACCACAACAATATGTGCCCCGGCAGGTACGCCGGTGAACACATTGGTCGGGACCGGCGCAGCGCCGTTAAGCGCATAGGTGAAGGGGGGCAGACCGGCACCCGCGGGCACCGTCACCGTGATGGTACCGCTGGGGGGTGCGCAACCCGAAGGCGTCGCGATAGACGTTGCGCTGAGCGCCGGATGTGCCGGAACGCTTAGCTGAATTGAATCCCGGCATCCCCGTGCATCCACCACCACAGCCAGGTAGTTGCCGGCGGCGAGGTTGGTAAAGACGTTACTGCTCTGGGGGGCGCCGCCGTTGAGCGTATAGGTGAACGGAGCGGTGCCGGTGCCGGGTGTCACGGAAATATTGATGCTGCCACTGGGAGTACATCCCGAAGGCGTGGCGGTAGCGTCGGCTTCTGGCGTAATGGTGAAGCCAACAGTTGCGGGTACGCCAAGGGTACATCCGCCGGCATCCCGTACTTCTACAAGGTAACTGCCGGAAGCAAGGCCTGTGAATACGTTGGATGTCTGAGGCGTACCGCCATTGAGGCTATAGGTGTAGGGAGGCGTTCCCGATCCGGCAAACACGGTGACCGTGAGGGTACCGGTCGGAGGGGCGCAGCCGGAAGGCGTGGTGTTGGCCACCGCAGCAAGCGCTCCCGCAGGCATTACCGTTGCCGTGATCGTATCGGCGCAGCCGCGGGCATCCCGAACAATGATGGTGTAGTTGCCCGGCGCAAGCGCATTGAAAACGTTGGTGTTCTGCGCGGTGCCGCCATTCAGCGAATAGTTGTAAGGCGCAGTGCCACTGCTTACGGCGACCGTAATGGTGCCGCTTGGGTTACAGCTCGACGGCGTTGTAGCCGCCGTGGCGACCACCGGAGGCGTGCTGCCAACGACAACGTTATTGCGGGTTGCCGTACAGCCGGAAGCATCGGTTACGGTCACCGTGTAGGTGCCCGCCGCTACGTTGTTGAAAACATGGTTGTTCTGGGGCGTGCCGCCATTGATTGAGTAGGAAAGCGGCGGCGTGCCCCCGGTAACGGGAACGATGAGTGTGCCGGAAGGCGTACAGCCGGACGGGAGCGTGTTCGGCAGGCCGATTACCGGCGGGGGTGTTGCGGCCACCGTTACATTCACCGTTCGCGTGCAGGTGGCGGCATCGGTTACCACCACCGTATAGCTGCCGGCAGGCAGGTTGTTGAACACATTGCCCGACTGTGGCGTGCCCCCATTGAGCGTGTAGGTGTAGGGAGCCGTACCCGCACCGGCAGGTACGGTAATGGTGATGGTTCCGGAGGGATTACATCCAGATGGGGTACTCACACCCGTAGCGGCCAGCGTATTGTTCGTGGCAACGGTAACCGGAAGAGTTGAAGTACAGTTATTGGCGTCGCGGATCGTTACCGTATGGGCTCCCCCCGGTACGTTGTTGAACACATTACCCGCCTGCGGCGTGCCATTGTTGAGCGATTAGGTGTAGGGGGGCGTGCCGGTACCCGCCGTAACGTTCACGGTAATCGATCCGGAGGGTGTACAGTTGGAGGGAGTGGAAGCGATGGTGGCTGCGATCCCGGACGCGATATTCACCCGGACCGTATCGGAACCGAACATTTCCAGCGCCGCGTTCGTAGGGTGCTGGTAAACCGGACGCACCACAAAACGCGAAAGCCCGGAAACCTGGGCGCATACGTTGGAAAACTCCACATTGATATTGCCCGTGCTGCCGGGGCTGGTGGTTCCGGTAGCTACTACGGCTCCCGAATTATCGAGCAGTTCCACCCGCTTGAGCAGTTGGGGACCTCCGGAAGGAATGAAACGCCAGGCTTCGTTCATGTTGGTTGTGCCCCATACAGGATCGGAAGCACGGCGGCCCGGCGCCATGATCGCGGCATCGCGGTTGAAGTTCTGCATACCCACCATGGCACGCCCTTCGTTCCAGGTGGCACAAGGCTGGCGGCTGAACAAAAAAACTTCCACGATGTTCAGCGATTCGTAGAGAACGATCTGGTGGGTATTTTCAATCAGGCTGTTGCAGTTGAACTGCGGCACCCGGAAAAAACTCAGGATCCAGCGGCGATAGGGTGCCGTACCGAAGGTCTGGTACTGTATGCGGCGGTTTGCCGAAGAGGTCACACTCGGATCAAGATCATGGTAGGGGCCCATGATGATCGCACGGTCGTACAGGTTACTGGGAAGGTTCTGCGGGTTCGTGCCGCTCGCCCCAAGAGTGCCGCTGGTGTTGATGATGCCAAAATGGCTGAAGCCGTTGGCCCGCGTGACATCGAAACTCACAAGACCGTTTGTGCTGGCTACGAGCGAGTTATATGTAGATCCGAAGAAAGAAAAAGGAAAACCCATGTTGATCGCGGCGCTGTAGCGGTCATCGATCGTCAGGCTGGCCGGGATGCCCGACTGGTCGTCGGGACGCACATAGGGCTGAAAACAGCTGGTAACACCCGTGCCGGCAAACTGGTTGACGGTGTAGGTGTTGGAAGCCGTCCGGATATCAGGCACAACGGCACGCAGCGTAAAGCAGGCAGGGCTGGCGCACGAGTTAATGGTGGTATCGCGGGTACAGTTAAAGGAAAAGCCCTGTGCCCGGGCTTCGGGCCGGAGAACCGAGGTTAGCAAAAGCAGTAGTAGGATTCGCAGCGTCATGGCAGCCGATTTGGAAAAAAATTGCGTACAAGTTAACATAAATTTGAACGTGTCTGCAATTTTTCGGTTGCCTGAACCCCGGGAACATCGCTAAACGGTTTCCGTGTCGAAGCGATCCACCGAATGGATTCCCTGGAGGGATTTCAGCTTCTCCACCAGCTTGTCCAATTCGTCGCGGTCGTGTACAAACAGCTTTATGGAGCCCTCAAAAAGTCCCTCCCGCGCTTCGATGGTGATGGCGGCAATATTGATCCGCAGTTCGCCCGAGATCAGGTTCGTGATCTTACTGACCACCCCTACATCGTCGAGCCCCACGATCCGCAGACCTGTCAGGAAGGCGATCTCCTTATTCTTGGCCCAGCGGGTTTTTACGATCCGGTGCCCGTAGTTGGCCATCAGTTTGGCGGCGTTCGGACAGTTGGTGCGATGGATCGTCAGCCCCTTGCCCGTGGTCACAAACCCAAACACATCATCCCCCGGGATCGGCTTACAACAGTTGGCCAGGTTGTACACGATTTTATCGGAACTCTCCCCGAAGATAATCAGCTCGGTGTCTTTCTTCGGGATGCCGGCAGGCAGTTCCGGCTTTTGCTCCTGGATTTTCACCGGCCGGGGCGCTTCCAGGCGATCGCCGCTTTGCTTGAATTCCTTCAGCTCCTTCAGGTCTATTCCCTTAATGGCAATCTGGTAGAACAATTCGAGCGAGGAAGGGAGTTTATAGTAATTGGCGATCTCCTCGATATTCTGCGGCTGGAACGAAGCGCCCATGCCTTCCAGTTTTTTCTGCAGGGTGTACTTACCCTCTTCGGCAATCGCCCGCTTTTCCTCTTTCAGAGCATCCTTGATCTTGGTGCGGGCCTTGGCCGTTACCACGAAATCCAGCCAGCCTTCATTGGGCTTCTGCTTGTTGGAGGTGATGATCTCGACCTGGTCGCCCGAACGGAGCTTGTGCGAAATGGGAACCAGTTTGTGGTTTACTTTGGCGCCGATACAGCGGGAACCCACCATCGAGTGCACGGAAAACGCGAAATCCAGCGCCGACGCGCCCACGGGGAGCATTTTCACATCGCCCTTGGGCGTATAGATATAAATTTCTTCGGCAAGAAAGGATGTCTTGAAGTCGTGCAGAAAGTCGACCGAGTCGGTATCGTTCGAGTTCAGCACCTCGCGGATCTGGTTGAACCATTTATCAAAGCGGCTTTCGTCCGACTGCCCTTCCTTGTACTTGTAGTGCGCCGCCAGGCCCTTTTCCGCGATCTCGTTCATCCGCTTGGTGCGGATCTGCACTTCCACCCACTTGCCCTGCGGGCCCATCACCGTGGTGTGCAGGGCCTCGTAGCCGTTCGATTTCGGGTTCGACAGCCAGTCGCGCAGCCGCTCGGGTGAGGGTGTATACTCGTCGGTGACCATGGAATAGACCTTCCAGCATTCCTCTTTTTCCTTTTCAGGTGCCGAGCTGAGGATGACGCGGATGGCGAACAGGTCATACACCTCCTCGAAGGCCACGCCTTTCTTTTTCATCTTATTCCAGATGGAGTGGATGCTTTTGGGACGGCCATAGATCTCGAAATTGAAGCCTGATGCGGCCAGCTTTTCCTGCAGGGGCTTGATGAATTCGTTGATGTAGCGCGTGCGTTCGCGTTTGGTTTCCGCCAGTTTCCGGGCCAGTCCGCGGTAGGTTTCCGGCTCCAGGTACTTCATCGCCAGGTCTTCCATTTCGGTCTTGATGTTATAAAGACCCATGCGGTGCGCCAGCGGGGCATAGACGTAGACGGTTTCGGAGGAGATCTTGAGCTGCTTCTCCGGCTTCATCGAGTCGAGGGTCCGCATATTGTGCAGGCGGTCGGCCAGTTTGATGATGATGACGCGCGGATCATCGGTCAGTGTCAGGAGTATTTTCCGGAAGTTCTCCGCCTGCTGCGAGGCATTGACATCGACCACGGTAGAAATCTTGGTCAGGCCGTCTACGATGCGGGCGATCTCCGAGCCGAACTCCCGCTGCACGTCGTCGAGCGAAATGTCGGTATCCTCTACCGTGTCGTGCAGGAGCGAGCAAATGGTGGAACGCACGCCCAGTCCTATCTCTTCCACACAGATGCGGGCCACAGCCAGCGGATGCAGAATGTAGGGCTCGCCGCTTTTCCGGCGCATCGTTTTGTGTGCCTCTGCCGCCATTTCGAAAGCCTGGCGGATCATCTTCCGGTCGCCGGGCTTGATACGCCCTTTGAGACAGCGGAGCAAGGCGCGGTATTCGCGCAGAATGAGCCGCTTTTCCTGCTCTTCGTTGAGATTGTATTTTGGTGTCTGCGCTACGGTTTCCATGCCTCACGAATTTAGGGGAAAGAAAGCTAAGGAAAGGTTTAGAAAGGTTCAGGGGAGGTTCAGAAGGAGGTTCAGGGGAGGTTCAGAAGGTGGTCAGGGAGATGCTGCGAGGTTTGAGTGACTCCGGGTAGTTTGCCCGGCCCAGCAGGCCTGCCCCAAACTGAACCGTTCCGCCTGGTCGCTTTCACCCCTAAACCTCCTACCCCCCTAAACCCCTAAACCCCTAAACCCCCTAAACCTCCTAAACCATTTCCAAACCTTTTCTTTCCCTTACCTTTGCCCCCCTTCCTGCGGGTGTGGCGAAATTGGTAGACGTATCAGACTTAGGATCTGACGCCGCGAGGCATGGGGGTTCGAGTCCCTCCACCCGCACAGAGATATAATGCTCAATATTCAATGTTCAATACTCAATTTTCAAGTTGAGCGTCAGTTGAGCCTTGGACATTGAGCATTGATTATTGAACATTATTCCCCCGCAAAGGCAGGGGCACAACAACGCATCAATCAAACCATGGCAACAATCACTCAGCAAGAAGTAGCGCCCCTGCACAAGCAGCTGCACGTTACCCTCCAGAAAGAAGACTATCTCCCTTCCTTTGAAAAGGCCCTGAAAGAATACAGCAAGAAGGCAAACATTCCCGGCTTCCGGAAAGGTATGGTTCCGGCCGGCCTGGTGAAGAAGATGTACGGCTCCTCGCTCTTTGTTGATGAGGTACTGAAAAAGGTAGATCAGGAAGTGTACAACTACCTGACCACCGAAAAGATCGACATTTTCGCCAACCCGCTGCCGGTACAAATGGACCTGGCAAAGCTGGATGTTAACAAGCCCGAAGCCTATGAGTTCGTGTTCGAAATGGGTATGAAGCCCGCGTTTGAACTTCCGAACCTGGGCAGCATCCCCGTGAAGCGCTACCAGATCGCCGTGACCGACGCCATGATCGATGAGGAAATGGACCGCCAGCGCAGCCGCTATGGCAATATGACCGAGCCCGAATCGGTAACCGATGGTGAGAACGTCCTCAACCTGACCTTCACGGAAACCGACGCTGCCGGCAACGAAGTGGCGGGTGGCATCCGTAAAGACAATTCCGTTCTGGTACGTTATTTCCAGGAAACCTACCGCCCCAACCTCATGGGCAAGAAAAAGGGCGACAGCCTGCAGATCGCTTTCGACGAGGCCTTCGCCGGCCAGGAAGCCGAGTGGATCCTGCAGGACCTGGGGATCGACAGCGGCACCAACCGCTATTTCCGTCTTGACATCACCAAGGTGGGCCTGATCGAGAAGCGGGAGCTGAATGCCGAGTTCTTCGAGCAGCTGTTTCCCAACGAAAACCTGCAGACCGAAGCGGATTTCCGCAACCGTCTCCGTTCCGAACTGCAATCCCAGTGGGATGCCGAAAGCCGCAACCAGTTGCAGCACACGCTCTACCATGTGCTGATCGACCATACGAAGATCACCTTCCCGGAAGACTTCCTGAAGCGCTGGCTGAAGACACAGGGTGAGAACAACACCGTTAAAACCGATGAGCAGGTGGAAACGGAATTTCCCCAATTCCTGAATCAGCTCAAATGGAGCCTGGTGACCGACAAAATTGTCACAACGGCAGGAATTGAAGTGCAGCAGGAAGACCTCCGCGCGTTTGCCAAGCAGCAACTGCTGGGCTATATGGGCGGACAGGCCCTCGACATGGAAGCGGAGTGGGTCAACACCTATATCGACAAGATGATGAAAGACCGCAAATACGTGGAGGATGCCTGGAACCGGATCCAGACGGAGAAGGTCTTCCTGTGGGCTGAAAGCCAGGTAAATGCAGACCTGACGCCGGTTTCGCGCGATGAATTCATCCGGATGAACAAGGAACACCAACACACCCATCATTGATCGCAGACCGCATTGCGATGATCCGATTTGGAAAAGGAACCCCGGCGGGTTCCTTTTCTTTTTCAGACGGCGGCCACCTTAGAAATTCCAGGACCGGGTCGCTGAAATTACCGGGGGCGGTTCCGGACATTCTGTCTGTAATAACCCCGCGCATGGTATTTGCAAACGGGTAAACCACTAAATTGCCACAATTAACAACAGACGAATATGAGTTTCCCATCCGAATTCGAGAAATACGCCGTAAAGCACCGGGGCATTTCCAGTAACACCCTGAACAGCTATGCGAAGTACCATTTCACCGCCCTTACCGCCAACGTCATTGAGGAACGTCCCATGAACGTAGCCGTTATGGACGTGTACAGCCGCCTGATGATGGACCGGATCATTTTCCTGGGCTATCCCATCAACGATGAAGTAGCCAATATCGTCACCGCACAACTGCTCTTCCTCGACTCCACCGATCGCACCCGCGATATCAATATGTATATCAACTCGCCCGGCGGATCGGTGTATGCCGGACTGGGCGTTTACGACACCATGCAGTATGTGAGTCCGGACGTAGCCACCATTTGCATCGGGGTGGCGGCCTCTATGGGATCGGTGTTGCTGGCCGCCGGCTCGCCCGGAAAGCGTGCCGCCCTGAAACACAGCCGCGTAATGATGCACCAGCCCTCCGGCGCCATGGGCGGACAGGCCACCGACATCGAGATCACGGTACGGGAGATCAAGAAACTGAAAAAAGAACTGTACGAAATCATCTGCAACCACTCAGGCCAGAACGTCGACCGCGTGGAGGAAGACTTCCAGCGCGACTACTGGATGACCGCCGCCGAAGCCAAGGAATACGGCCTGGTGGATGAAGTGCTGCTGACCAACCCGAAGAAAGAGAAGAAAGCGGAAAAGTAGGGTTTTGAAGGTTCCGAAGGGTTTTGGAGGGTTGCGAACCTGAATGGACCGATAGACCAACAGACGTATAGCCGAATGAATCAGAAACGAATCAACTTTTCAACCAATCAACTTTTCAACAAAATGAGCATCAACGATATTCTCTACAACCGCCATCACATCATGAGCCCGCAACCCAACCCCGAGGAACCCGAGCACTCCGAGGAGGAAAAAGAGGAACGCGCGGAGATGGATACCAAAATGCTGTACCGACGCATGGAACAGCATTTCTACGACACCCGCAGCATCTACCTCTGGGGCGTTGTAGACGACAAATCATCCAAAGACGTAGTAACCAAGCTGCTGCTGCTGGACTACGAAAACCCGGGCAAAGAAATCAAGTTCTACATCAACTCTCCCGGCGGCTCCGTAACGGCTGGCATGGTGGTGTACGATATGATGCGGATGATCAAGAGCCCCGTGAGCACCATCTGTATGGGACTGGCCGCTTCCATGGGGTCCATCCTGCTCAGTGGCGGCACCAAAGGCAAACGCTACATTTTCCCCCATGGCGAGGTGATGATCCACCAACCGTCGCTGGGCGGACATATCCAGGCCGTGAGCGCCGACATGGAGATCCATGCCGAGCAGATCCTGCGCACCAAGGAAATGGGCGCCCGCATCCTTGCCGAAAACACCGGACAAACGATCGAGCGCATCCGCAAAGACTTCGAGCGCGACTATTGGATGGATGCCGAGAAGAGCCTGGAGTATGGCATTGTGGACAAGATCATCGACAAAATGCTCTAGGAAACAGCAGCTGAATACCATTGCAGAAGGGCCTCCCATGAAATACGGGCGGCCTTTTTCTTTGGTGCCTCCCACACCGTAGCGCTCCTCCCCGAACGGCCCTCACCCCCTGCCCCGCTCGCTAGAAGCCTTTCTATTTGGTGACTCCCACACCGTAGCGCTCCTTCCCAAACGGCCCTCACCCCCTGCCCCTCTCCCAAAGAGAGAGGGGTGTTAGCCCTGTCGTAAGAGGAAGTTCTTTGTCCCTTCAGGAGCGGGGTCAGGGTGCAGTTTCTACTCTCCTTCTGGAAGCGGGGTTAGGAGTGGTCGTTCCCCGCTCCCCCTGGGAGAGGGGTTAGGGGTGAGGGAAACCCGACGCCCATTCAATAGCAGAGCCGCTCACCGGGCCATTTAAACCTTTTCCACCCAATTTGTTCCTAATTCGCCGGTTTCCGCGATTTCCGGCCGGCTTTTTTCTAAATTTGCAGGCTCTCATGCAGCCAATCCTGACCTGAGGGACACTTATACAAGAGGTACAAACAATGGCAAAAAATATACTACACTGCTCTTTCTGTGGCCGCAGCCGCGACGAGGTCAAGATTCTGATCGCCGGCCAGGAAGGGCATATCTGTGAGAACTGCGTGGAGCACGCCCGGGAGATCATCGAACAGGAGCTGCTCGTGCGGGACGATAAGGGCGGCAACGGAGCCGGATTCAAGCTGACCGTGAAAAAGCCCATGGAAATCAAGAAATTCCTGGACGAATACATCATCGGGCAGGATGAGGCTAAGAAAGTGCTGTCCGTGGCGGTCTACAATCACTACAAGCGCCTGCAATACAAAACCGACGGCACCGAAATCGAGATCGAAAAAAGCAATATCGTGATGGTCGGCGAAACCGGTACGGGTAAGACCCTGCTGGCCAAGACCATTGCCAAGCTGCTGAATGTTCCCTTTGCCATCGTAGATGCCACCGTATTCACCGAGGCCGGCTATGTGGGCGAAGATGTGGAATCGATCCTCACCCGCCTGTTGCAGGTATGCAACTACGACGTAGCGGCGGCCGAGCGCGGCATCGTGTATATCGACGAGATCGACAAAATTGCCCGCAAAGGCGACAATCCCTCCATCACCCGCGACGTTAGTGGCGAAGGCGTACAACAAGGTATGCTGAAACTGCTGGAAGGCACCGACGTGCTGGTACCCCCGCAGGGTGGCCGCAAGCACCCCGAGCAAAAGCTCATCAAAATCAACACCCAGAACATCCTCTTCATCTGCGGCGGTGCCTTCGACGGCATCGACAAGATCATCGGCCGCCGGGTGCAGACCAATACCATCGGCTTCAACGTCGACAAAGACCTGCAGGAAGACATGAAGAAGAACCTGCTGCGTTATGTAAACGCACAGGATCTGAAAGCCTTCGGCCTCATTCCCGAACTGCTGGGCCGTCTGCCCGTGGTGACCCACCTCAACCCCCTGGATGCCGAAACGCTCCGCGCCATCCTCGTAGAACCCAAGAACGCCCTCATCAAACAATACATGCGCCTATTCGAACTCGAAGGCATCAAATTGCATATCGACAACGAGGTGCTCGACTTCATGGTGGCCAAGGCAGTCGAATACAAGCTCGGCGCCCGCGGCCTCCGCTCCATCTGTGAAAGCATCCTCACCGACGCCATGTACGAGCTTCCCTCCTCATCGGAGAAGCACTTCACGCTCGACATGGAGTATGCGAAGCGGAAGTTCGACAAGAGCAAGTTGTCGCTGCTGAAGGTGGCCTGAGAAGTTGATAGGTTGATTAGTTGATAAGTTTATAAATTGACAAGCAGCGCACCTACTGACCAATCAACTTATCATCCAACCCAATACGCCACCAGGCAACCAATCCACCAGTAAACCAGTAAACTGATCAACTAATCAACTCATCAACTAATCAACCCATATGTTCGGATCCCTCTTAGGCGGTGGCGGCGATATGCAGGCCCATGTTCGTGAAATTTCTGTTCGTTTGAAAGCCGACGCCGGGCTCACCGACGAGCAGGTAGCCCAGGTGCTGGAAACCATGAAGGAATACCTGATCGAGCAGTTCCCGATGATGCAGGGAATGGTGGAAAATATGCTGGGGAAGACGAAGTGAACTGCTCAATGAACAAGGGCATACCCGAAACGTTGACATCCCTGCTTAAATAGCGATTACTGAAAATGGATAATTGTTGAATGGCGCCTCCGGGCGCCATTCTTATTGCCCGGCACGCACAAAAAAAGGTCCCGCCACCGGCGAGACCTTGTATCGTTATCCGAGTTAGTCGCGTTTAACTACATCCCATGCTGTTGCCACAGTTGAGGCACTTGTAGCAGGTGCCGCTGCGCACGGTAATATGACCACAGGTGTTGCAGGCCGGTGCATCGCTCTGCATGCTCTTGGCGGCGGCGTTCATGGCGCCGAGGCCATTGGCGGATGCCTTGGCAGCTACAGGCTGCTGCTGCTTCTGGGCGGCCTTCTGCCCCTGCGGAGAGGTAGCTACCACGCGCACCGAGGAAAGCTCGGGCTTCGGGGCGGGCGCTTCATCCCAGGCCTCTTCTCCGGTATTTCCGATTTCGGGCTTGTCGAGCACATGCACCAGATCAGTGCGGTTGAGGTATTCGTAGCCCAGCACGCGGAAGATGAAATCAACGATCGAGGTGGTGCTCTTGATATTCGGATGCTCTACGAAGCCGGCCGGATCGAACTTGGTGAATACGAACTTCTCTACGTATTCGTCCAGCGGAACGCCATACTGCAGACCGATGGAAATGGCCACGGCAAAGCAGTTCAGCATCGAACGCATCGTGGCGCCTTCCTTGGCCATGTCGATAAAGATCTCGCCCAGGGTTCCGTCGGCATACTCGCCGGTACGTACGAATACGGTCTGGCCGTTGATCTTTGCTTTCTGCGTAAATCCGCGGCGCTTGGCCGGCAGCGAGCGGCGCTCCACGATGGAGGCCAGCTGGCGCTTCAGCACCGTGTCGGGCGAGGCCTGCACGCGCTTCTGCACTTCTTCGAGCAGCTCCTCGATGGTCAGCTTGCTCATATCGACAATACCGCTTTCGTTGACGGCAGTGACAGTGGCTGCCTCATCCGCCGTAGCTTCAGCAGCGACAGACGTATCTTCTTTCTTCTTTTTGTCTGACTTGTTCGACAGCGGCTGCGACAACTTGGATCCGTCGCGGTAAAGCGCGCAGGCCTTCAGGCCCAGCTGCCAGCTCAGAAGGTAGGAGTCGGCGATCTCTGCAATCTCTGCTTCGTGCGGCAGGTTGATAGTTTTGGAGATAGCACCGGAGATAAAGGGCTGGGCTGCGGCCATCATGCGGATGTGACCGTGGGCGTGGATGTAGCGCTCGCCCTTCTTGCCGTTCTTGTTGGCGCAGTCGAACACGGGCAGGTGCTCCGGCTTCAGGAAGGGTGCGCCTTCCACTGTCATCGTTCCGCACACGTAGTCGTTGGCCGCTTCGATCTGCTCGTCGGAGAAGCCCAGGGCTTCCAGCAGGCTCCACTCGAAGTTGAAATACTGCTCGGGGGTGAATCCGAGGCGCTGCAGACACTCCTCACCCAGCGTATACACGTTGAACACGAAGCCGATCTCGAAGGCGCTTTTCACGGCCTTGTCGAGCTTCTCGATTTCGGAGGCGATGAAACCCTTTTCGCTCAGCGACACATGGTTGATGTGTGGTGCTCCGGCCAGGGTGCCGCTGCCCACCGTGTACTTGATGATCGCATCGATCTCCTTCTCGGAGTAGCCCATGTTCTTCAGGGCCGCCGGCACGCTCTGGTTGATGATTTTGAAGTAGCCGCCGCCGGAGAGCTTCTTGAACTTCACGAGGGCGAAGTCGGGCTCTACGCCGGTGGTGTCGCAGTCCATCACCAGGCCGATGGTGCCGGTGGGGGCAATCACGGTTGTCTGGGCATTGCGGTAGCCATGCTGCTCGCCGAGCTCCACGGCATCATCCCAGGCCTTGCAGGCAGCTTTGAGCAGGTAATCGGGGCAATATTGTGCTTTCAGACCCTGGGGCTTCACCGAGAGGCCTTCATAGCTGTCGGCATCGTAGGCGGCCAGGCGATGGTTGCGCATCACGCGCATCATGTGCTGCTTGTTCTCCTCGTAGCGGGGGAAGGCGCCGAGTACGGAAGCCAGTTCGGCCGAAGTCTTGTAAGCCACACCGGTCATGATGGCGGTGATGGCGCCCGCGATGGCACGGGCCTTCTCGCTGTCGTAGGGAATGCCGCTCACCATCAGCAGGGTGCCGAGGTTGGCATAGCCGAGGCCGAGGGTGCGGTAATCGTAGGAGAGCTGAGCCACTTCTTTCGACGGGAACTGGGCCATCAGCACCGAAATTTCCAGCACCACTGTCCAGAGGCGGCAGTTGTATTCGTATCCTTCCACGTCGAACACGTTGGTGTCGGCGTTGTAGAATTTCATGAGGTTGGCGGAGGCCAGGTTGCAAGCCGTGTTGTCGAGGAACATGTATTCCGAGCAGGGGTTGGAAGCCCTGATCGGCCCACCCTCGGGGCAGGTATGCCACTCGTTGATGGTGGTGTCGTACTGCGTTCCCGGATCGGCGCAGCGCCAGGCGGCATAGGCGATCTGGTTCCACAGCTCACGGGCCGGCACTTTCTTCATCACGCGACCATCCATACGGCCGGTGAGCTCCCAGTCTTCATTGTTTTCGAGCTTCTCGAAGAACTTGTTGGGAATGCGCACGGAGTTGTTGGAGTTTTGTCCGCTCACGGTGCGGTAAGCTTCGCCTTCGTAGTCGCTCGGATAGCCGGCAGCAATGAGAGCCGCCACTTTCTTTTCTTCTTCCACCTTCCAATTAACGAACTCCACGATCTCAGGGTGATCGAGGTCGAGGCAGACCATTTTGGCCGCACGGCGGGTGGTGCCGCCGCTCTTGATGGCGCCGGCGGCGCGGTCGCCGATCTTGAGGAAAGACATGAGGCCCGAGCTCGTGCCGCCACCCGAAAGCTTCTCGCCTTCGGCGCGGAGGTTGGAGTAGTTGGTACCCACACCCGAACCGTATTTGAAGATACGGGCTTCACGCACCCAGAGGTCCATGATGCCATTGTCGCCTACCAGGTCGTCTTCCACGCTCAGGATAAAGCAGGCATGGGGCTGTGGGCGCTCATAGGCGCTGGTGGATTGCTTCAGCTGGCCGTCGTTGGCATCCACGTAGTAGTGCCCCTGGGGCTTACCGGCAATGCCGTAGCACTCATAGAGTCCGGTATTGAACCACTGGGGCGAATTGGGCACGCACATCTGCGCCAGGATACTGTAGACCAGCTCATCGTAGAAAACCTGGGCATCCTTCTCGGAAGCAAAGTAGCCATACTTCTGCCCCCAAACCCGCCAGCAGTGGGCAAGACGGTGTGCCACCTGCCTGACCGAGGTTTCGCGGCCGAGCGAGCCATCGGGCTGCGGTACGCCCGCCTTGCGGAAATACTTCTGGGCCAGGATGTCGGTGGCGATCTGGCTCCATCCTTTGGGTACTTCCACGTTGGTCATTTCAAACACCACCTCGCCGCTGGGATTGCGGATCACCGAGGTCCGGTAGTCGTACTCAAACTGCTCAAAAACGGGCACATCGTCCCGGGTGAACTTTCGGGCAAAAGTCAAGCCCTTAGCGGTTTTCTTTGCTGCGGCCATATCGATTCGTTTATTGTGGGTTAATGGAAGTTGCGCGTGTGTTTCCTCAAGGCTTCGTGGCGGTTATCGGAAGGGGCGGCAACGAAAATATCTTCCGGTAGTGAAAAAAGAAGGCCGGAAATATTCACATCGGGAGCGAAAAATGTTGACAATTTTGGGAACCCTTGCTCCTGCTGGCTCGCAGGATTTTTCCCCTCAAAATCCACAGAGCCGGGCATAACTATTTTTCCGGTTCTGCCGGAAAGAGCCATCGGTTCATTCCCCGCTTTCGGTGTCGTGAAACGCGCCCGGGGGAGGCATGGCACAGGCATTGCAAAAGATTTCGCATTTTTGCGGCTATACATTAACTTTTGCGGATGCAGGGCCTTGTTTATCAATCGTTACTGGAGAAGAAGACGCGCGGGATCAAGTCCTTTGCCCTGCTGATCGACCCCGACAAGGTGGCGCCCGGCGATATGGACAACCTGCTCGACAAAGCGCTCGCTGCCGGCGTCGACCTGTTCTTCGTGGGCGGCAGCCTGGTGGTTACCGACCACCTCGACGATTGCATCCTCGCCATCAGGGCCCGTACCGACAAGCCGGTCGTGCTGTTTCCAGGAAGTCCTGCGCAGCTCAGCCGCCATGCCGACGCGCTCCTCTACCTTTCGCTTATATCAGGCCGCAATCCTGAGCTACTCATCGGGCAGCATGTACTTTCGGCGCCTTTCGTGCGCAAAAGCGGGCTCGAGATCATGTCGACCGGCTATATGGTCGTCGATGGGGGCGCCCCTACTACTGTTTCCTACATCAGCAATGCCGCACCCATCCCGCACGACAAATCCGATATCGCGCTCTGCACGGCCATGGCCGGAGAAATGCTGGGCATGAAACTGATCTACATTGATGCCGGCAGCGGTGCCCGCCGACCGGTAAGCCCGGAGATGATCGAAGCCGTGGCCCGGCATATTGACATTCCCCTGATCGTCGGAGGGGGCATCCGCAACGGCGAAGCCGCCCGCTCCGCCTGCCAGGCCGGCGCCGATGTGGTAGTGGTGGGAAATGCCATCGAAAACGACCCGGAACTGCTTTTTGAAATTGCTGCGGCGGTGAAGGGGGCGGACGTCATCCCGCCCAAGGCGGGACAAAAGTAAAAAGTCAAAAGCTGATACGCGGCAATTGCTTCGTAAATGCGTGGAACAAGGCCGCAAACAAAAAAGGAGTCGTACGTCAGCAGGCGCCTTTTTTGTCCCGCCGTTGGCGGGATGACTTTGAACTTTACTGAGAAATTGGGTTTACCTTGCTGCTAAGCTTAACCAGCTAGCTGCATGAGCGATAAAAAAACATGGTCCGAACAGGACATCTGTACCAAGTGTATCACACCCGCCCTGGTGGCTGCGGGATGGGACCTCAACACCCAGATTTTACAGGAGGTATCCTTCACCGATGGCCGCATCCTGGTACGCGGACGACTCACCGCCCGCGGCAAACGCAAAAGGGCCGATTACATTCTTTACTATAAGTCAATCCCCGTAGCCCTGATCGAGGCGAAAGACAACAAGCATACGCTCCGCGCCGGATTGCAACAGGGGCTTGACTATGCGCAGGTTCTGGATATTCCCTGCGTGTTCAGTTCGAATGGAGACGGCTTTTTGTTTTTCGACAAAACAGCACCGGGAGCCGGCATCGAAACGGAGTTGCCGCTTGACCGGTTTCCCGCTCCGGAAGAACTTTGGTTACGCTATTGCCGCTACAAGGGATTGGCGACACCCGAACAGGAGCGCATTGCCTCGGTGGACTACTTTACGGATGGCTCCGGGCGCAAGCCCAGGTATTATCAGCAGATCGCCATCAACCGCACCGTGGAAGAAATTGCGAAAGGCCGGCAAAGGCTGTTGTTGGTGATGGCCACCGGCACGGGCAAGACCTACACCGCCTTTCAGATCATTTACCGCCTCTGGAAAGCCGGCGTCAAAAAACGAATCCTCTTCCTCGCCGACCGAAACGCACTGATCGACCAGACCAAGAAAGGCGACTTCAAGCATTTCCGCGACAAGATGACCGTGGTGAAAAACCGGAAGGTGGACAAAAGCTACGAGATCTACCTGGCTTTGTACCAGGGGCTGTCCGGAAACGAAGAAGAAGCCAATATATACAAACAGTTTTCCCCCGACTTCTTCGACCTCGTAATTATCGATGAGTGTCATCGCGGTAGCGCAGCGGAAGACAGTGCCTGGCGCGAAATACTCCATTACTTTAAGAATGCCGCCCATGTGGGACTCACGGCCACCCCAAGAGAAACAAAAGACGTATCCAATATCGAATACTTCGGTGATCCCATCTATACCTACTCGCTCAAACAGGGTATTGAAGACGGCTTCCTGGCGCCCTACAAAGTCATCCGCGTAACGCTCAGTACGGATACCGAAGAAGGCTGGCGCCCCGGCAAAGGCAAGCGCGACAAAAAAGGCCAGGAGGTGGAAGACCGGATTTACAACCGCAAAGACTATGACCGCAGCCTCGTAATTGAGGAGCGCACCGACCAGGTAGCGAAGAAGATCACGGAGTTTTTGAAAGCCACCGACCGTTTCAGCAAAACCATTGTGTTTTGTGTAGACATTGACCATGCCGAGCGGATGCGTTCGGCGCTGGCCCGCCAGAATGCCGACCTGGTGGCGCAGAACCATAAATATGTGATGCAGATCACAGGCGACAATACCGAGGGTAAAAACGAAATCGAGAACTTTACTAACCCCGAAGAACGCTACCCGGTTATTGCCACCACCAGCAAGCTGATGACGACCGGTGTGGATGCAAAAACCTGTCGGCTCATTGTGCTCGATTCCAATATCGGCTCCATGACCGAGTTCAAACAGATCATCGGGCGCGGAACCCGCATTGATGCCGATTTCAACAAATTCTACTTCACCATCCTCGATTTCCGCAACGCCACCAAGCTCTTTGCGGACAAGGATTTTGACGGCGACCCGGTAAAAATCAAAGAAGCCGGGCCAGCGGATATACTGGCAGAACCTGAAGGCAGCGAAAACAACGGCGATGGAGCAGACTTCCCCGAGTTGGAAGACGAGCCCGAAAACGTCGTCGACCCGCAGAAGCCCTACCTACGCAAACCGGACAGCGACCCAACCCGTTTACCCCGCGAAAAGGTGTATGTGAACGGCGTGGATGTATCGGTGCTGCAGGCACAGGAACTCTATTTCGATCAGAACGGCAAGCTGGTGACGCGCAGCCTGAAAGACTACACCCGCGAGATCATACAGGGACAGTTCGCCTCCCTCGACGATTTTCTGAACCGCTGGAACGCCGCCGACCGCAAGGCCGTACTCATCCAGGAACTGGAAGAAGCCGGCGTGCCGGTAGCAGCACTGGAAGAAGCTGTGGGTAAAGAGGTGGATTTGTTTGACCTGATCTGCCATGTGGCCTATGACCAGCCGCCGATGACGAGGAGGGAGCGAGCCAACCAGGTGCGGAAGCGGAATTACTTCGGGAAATTTGGTGAGCAGGCCAGAGTAGTATTGGAGAAATTGTTGGAGAAATACACGGATGAAGGAGTAACTACGATCGAAAGTGCTGCAGTACTCTCCATTGATCCATTTACACAACTGGGCACGCCCCTTGAGATTATCCGCGAATTTGGCGGCAAAGACAAGTATTTTCAGGCCTTAAAGGAATTGGAACGCCAACTATATCAAACAGCCTAGGTCACCGTTAATGCACAATCTGGGGAAATTCCGTAAAGTCGCGCACAAAAGCGGTCAAATCTACTCCCGAGCATTTCACGTTGCCTCCAGCGTAGGAAAAGTATAGTGTGATGTTTCCGTCTTTGGCAGAACCAATCTTCTTGTTGTCGAACAGATCAATAAGGTAATCTTGCCGGATAATTACCGGCTTTGACCATTCGTCACCAATTCGTACCAGAAAAACAAAGTTGACGTAAATGTTTGAGACCCGCCGAAGGTTAGCCTCATTCAGGTAGAATTGGGCACTATAACCAAGTCTCCGTTTCGTGGCGCTCGAGGTTTTTACCTGAACTCTTCGCAGCGTGCCATTTGAATCTTGCACTACGAAAATGTCGTCGCCCATGTCAACTTCCGGAATAGCAACATTCCAGCCGAGAATCAGAAACTCCGCCATGACCGCTAAATGGCCTGCCTTGCCCAAATATTGATTATACTTCTTCGTCATTGGGCATCACTTTATGCAACACCTCGCCGGTTATCGGATCAACGAATTGAATTTCGTCGAGCTTGCTTAAATCACTGCGTTTTTCAACACCCAACAGCGCCGGGCAGATATAGTTTTCCAATCGCCCGACGAAGCTTTCAAAGTTACTGCGGGTGTCGTAGCTTACAAATATGTTATTGGCCGGATGAGCATCCGGAAACAGCTGCTTGATCAGGATTCGGATAGATGGGGTTATACTAAAGGAATACCCGTCCATTTGCTTGTTCACATTGATCCGTATCGCGTTCATATATCCGTTTTTTTTCACATCAAATATAAGCAATAGCGAGGGCCCGCGTTGTTCGCTGCCGGGCAACCGTCTTAAATTAAACTACATTCGTGCACCAACGCTTTTTTATGCCTAACCTCTCCTCCACCATAAAATCCATCCAGGATATCATGCAAAGACGCCGGCGTTGACGGCGATGCGCAGCGCATTTCCCAGCTCGGATGGATGCTCTTTCTGAAGATCTTCGACGAAAAGGAAAACGACTGGGAAATCCTCACCGATAACTACAAATCGCCCATACCGAAAGAACTCCGCTGGCGTGCCTGGGCGGCCGACGAAGAAGGCATGACCGGCGACGAGCTCCTGGGCTTTGTGAACAATACGCTCTTCCCTACCCTCAAAGACCTGAAGCTGCGCGGCAACAAAGACGCCGGCCGCATGGTACGCGATGTGTTCGAAGACTCGTATAACTACATGAAGAGCGGCACCCTGCTCCGCCAGGTCATCAACAAGATCAACAAAGAGATCCAGCTGAGCACGCAGGCCGAGCGGCATGCCTTCAATGATATTTATGAACAAATCCTCCGCGACCTGCAAAGCGCGGGCAACGCGGGTGAGTTTTATACGCCCCGGCCGGTGACGCAGTTTCTGGTGGAAATGATTGCCCCGAAGCTGGGCGAAACCGTGCTCGACCCGGCCTGCGGCACGGGCGGCTTCCTGGTGAACGTGATCGACTACATCCAGACCCACCAGAAGGTGAAAACCCTTGACGACCGCCAGAAGCTCCAGAACGGCATCCGCGGTGTGGAAAAGAAACCCCTCCCCCACATGCTGGCCACCACCAACCTGATCCTTCACGGCATCGAGGTGCCCACCATCGACCACGACAACCTGCTCAACCGCAGCTGGAACGAGTGGACCCGCAAAGACCGGGTAGACATCATCATCACCAACCCGCCCTTTGGCGGCATGGAAGAAGACGGCGTCGAAAACAACTTCCCCGCCCAATTCCGCACCCGCGAAACGGCCAACCTCTTCATGGCCCTCGTGATTCACCTGCTCAAAGACGAAGGCCGCTGCGGACTCGTACTCCCCGACGGCTTCCTCTTCGGCGAAGGCGTGGCCACCCGCATCAAGCAAACCCTGCTGGAGAAGTGCAACCTGCATACGATCGTACGGCTGCCAAAAGGTGTTTTTGCGCCTTATACAGATATCAAAACAAACCTCTTGTTCTTTGAAAAAGGAAACTCTACTAAAGAGGTTTGGTATTTTGAACATCCCTACCCGGAAGGCGTCAAGAACTACAACAAGTCCAGACCAATCAACATCACGGAGTTCGATCTTGAAAAAGCGTGGTGGAACAATCGTGAAGAAAATCGGTACGCATGGAAAGTAAGCGCTGAGGAATTGAAGAACCGCGACTACAACTTCGATGTAAAAAACCCGTCTTTAAAAGAAGAAGTACAACAATACACCAGCGATGAACTAATCGAACTCTTGGCTTCATCCATCCGAAAAACAAATGCATTACTGAACGATCTGAAGGGAGAGCTTACGAAATGAGCACAAAGCACACTATCGGAGATTTTTTACAACGGGTAAAGGAGCCTGTTCGAATTAATCCTTCCCAGGTATACAGCCTGGTAACGATTCGAATCAATCATAAAGGAGTAGTACTACGTAGTAGGGTATCAGGCGCCGATATCAAGGCTACCACCATGTACCGCGTGAGAGCGGGACAGTTTATTCTTTCGGGAATTGATGCACGCAATGGTGCATTTGGTGTTGTTCCGGCTGAACTGGACGGCGCGGTAATTACAAATGACTTTTGGACCCATAACATTGACACATCCATCATTGACCCTGACTACTTTTATTGGCTGACCTCCACATCGATCTTCTACGATGCCTGTAAAAAAGCGAGCGAAGGAACTACCAACCGGCAGCGTCTTCAGACTGATAAGTTTTACGGGTTTGAGTTCGCTTTGCCATCGACTTCAGAACAACGCCTGCTTGCTGCCCGGTTAGGGTCTTTGTATCTTAAGAATCAAAACTTGTTACAGGAACTTAACCAACAACAAAGCTACCTCCAACTCCTCCGCCAAACCCTTCTCCAGGAAGCCATTCAGGGCAAGCTCACCCAGCGCGACCCCGCCGACGAGCCCGCCTCCGAACTGTTGCGCCGCATCAAGGCCGAAAAGGCAAAGCTGGTAAAGGAAGGGAAACTGAAAAAGGAAAAAGAACTGCCGCTGGTGACGCAGGAGGAGATGCCGTTTGAACTGCCGGAGGGGTGGGTGTGGTGTAGGCTGGGGGATTTATGCTTAAAAATTGGTTCGGGAAGTACTCCTAGAGGAGGTAAGGAGGTGTATAAAACAAATGGTGTAAAGTTTATACGTTCGCAGAATGTATACGATGATGGGTTGAACTTTGAAAATATTGTATTCATTGATGCAGAAACCCATAGTAAAATGGCAAGTACAAAAGTTATAGGTGGCGATCTCCTATTGAACATTACAGGAGGCTCAATAGGAAGATGCTCACTAGTATCAGATGACTTTGATGAGGCCAATGTTAGTCAACACGTAACAATCCTCAGAACGTCAGAATTAGTTCATCGACCATTTTTGCATATTGCGATTCTATCTCCTTTCTTTCAAGATTATATAATGGACACGCAAACTGGAGGTAACAGAGAAGGACTTGCCAAAAGGAATTTAGAATTGATGTTAATCCCAATTCCATCGAAAGATGAGCAAAGAAGAATCGAACTTAGGTTGACAACAATCTTCAATACCGTATACACATTGAATTGTCAGATTCAAGAGTCACATACGCAATCCCAATCCCTCCTCCAAACCCTCCTCAAAGAAGCCTTTTCCACCACCCCGAAAGCCTACGCCGAAAACGAAGCATTATCGCTGGCGGCGGAATCATAGAAACGACTTTTCTCTAGCCTCTATATCTTACCACAATCAAAACCAACCGCAATGAAACTCAAATCAATTCGGATAAAGAACTTTAAGTCACTTAAAGAAATATGCTTTGATTTTCCGGAGTCTGGAATACTTGTCTTAGTAGGCGAAAACAACTCCGGAAAGTCTAATATCATTAGAGCGATTGATGCTATCTGTGGTGAAAGCTGGTATGGAAAAGATAAAATGGAAGACCACGACTTCTATTTGCGAACCAAGGAAAACAATATTGAGATTGATCTTAACTTCTCTAACGGGCATCTGGTTGAATTCCGTCAACCCGCACCAAGGTGGGGTTTAGAGTATTACACTTCTTCAGATAAACGTTATGGTTCTAGAAGTCAGATTTCTATTAAAGAGGCATACCCGTGTACGTACCTTGGCGCCGATCGTACTTTTGATAAGCACTTAGCCTTCTATGACTGGACTTTGATTGGAAGAATCAGAAAAAACTTTCACAATCAAGTTTCAAAAGTTGATGGATTAAATGACAACATCAAAGCCAAGTTCGAAGAACTGGTAGAATTGTTCGATCATGTCCCCGGCTTTATTGAATTCAAAAAAGACTTCGTCGAAAACTTCAAAAAACTTTTCCCTACAACAAGTACAAGTATTGGTATTGACTTCAAACCTTACACTCCGGCCAATTTATTTAAGACGATGCAGATATTGGCTTTAGATAAAGATCAATCTGAACAACCAATCGACTTAGGAGAACTTGGAGAAGGCGCGAAAAATCTCATCTTGATAGCTTTGTTGAAAAGCTTTGCGAAGAACTTTAAAAATAACGGCAATGAAGTAAGCGGACTACTAGCCCTCGAGGAACCCGAGTTGTACCTGCACCCACAAGCGCAACGCCATCTTGCAAAAGTTCTTAAAGAACTCGCGTCAACAGGTTACCAAGTAATTATTTCGACGCATAGCGCTGCGTTTCTAGACACTGAGTTTTTTGATTCTATTGGTAGGGTGATAAAAATTGACGATCCCGCTAACAAACCTGCAAAGCATACTTCGTTAATCACCTGTTCTGTTACCAGGCTAATTGATCACTGTAGAAAGACAGGTGTTCAAAAAGAAAAGGTAACCCCTGATAGTATCCGTGAATTTTATAAAACAACTTCGAATCCACGATTGAATGAAGGTTTTTTCGCAAGGCTTTTAATTCTTGTAGAGGGAGAAACGGAAGAACTTACTCTTCCCATCTATTTAAACAGACTTGGTATTGATTGTGACGCACTCGGCATATCCATAGTGCCGGTCAATGGTAAAAGTCAAATACCTAAGTATTGGCGTTTATATAGCCAGTTTGAGATTCCGATTATCGTTGCGTTTGATAATGATGGTACCAGTACAGATGCAAAGAAGGCAAATGGTCTTTTGGCATCTTGTTTTCAGCTGGACGCCGACTCCATTTCTGATGTTAAGATTGCCAAAACCATTAAGTCAATCACTGGTGTACCGATTTTGATATTCAATGGCGATTATGAAAAGTCACTGAAGGAGGAAATTGGAGAAGAACTATATGTACGCCTTGAAAACGAGGCCAAAGACGTTATTAAACCCTTGAAGAACTCCCAAAAAGGTGTGATTAGCAGATTTATTGCAAATCGTCTTGTGCAAGAGATGCCCGACTTTAACCCCCATCATGCTCGTTTGTTGCAAAAATCCATCAATGAACTTTTGGGATTGTCTAGAACACATTCGTTGGATGAAAAGACAGGTGAAAGCGCCTTGAGTTGGGAGGAATTGCTAGCTTAAAAACAAAGCGCAAGTCTCATTTACAAGTAGAGTTTTTCAAAACAACTCAAAAGCTGATACATGCAGCAGTTCGATAAATTATACCTCAGCTGGCGGCAAGGGAAAGGAAGCCGTCGCCATATCGTCGGACTTCTGGAACGAAAGCCGGACTCTGGTTTTTCCTTTTCTTACGATACCGAAGTGGTGGAGCAGGCCCGGAAGGAAGGGTTTTCGCCCTATACCGAATTCCCCGACATTACAAAAACCTATAACGGAACCGTGCTGGATGTTTTTGCCCAGCGGCTGATGAAGCAAGAGCGCCCCGACATACAGGATTTTTACGACTTCTGGGAGATCGAACCTCAATATACCAACGACAAGTTTTACCTGCTTGGCCACACGCAAGGGCTATTGCCCACCGATAATTTTGAATTTCTGGCTGATTACCAGGTGGTAGACGGACTCCACTTTTTGACTGAGTTGGCCGGGCTGAGCAAGTACCAACTCCAACCGGGCTCCTTGAAACCGGGAGACTCGCTGCGTTTCGAATTGGACCCTACCAATGAGTATGACGGTGAAGCGGCTAAGATTTACAAAGACGCTCTTGAAATAGGGTATGTGAAAAAAATTCACTGCCGTTTGTTTCGTAAGGAGGGAGCCAGCAAACTGAAGCTTTTCGTGAAAGCGGTAGAACAAAACGGAAAAATCAATAGAGTTTTTATCAAGGTGGCTCTTTAACGTTTATCCATTTGCATTGTAGTGGTTGATTGGGCCACAATACTGAAACTGAGGTTTAATGCCCGCTGCAACGTCGCCACGCTGGCTAAATCTAACGGCATCTCACCCTGAAACACCGCCGTCAGGTAGTCAGCGGGAATATCAGCCTCTTCTGCCAGGGTTTCCAGCGTCCACCCACGCAGCTCCCTGTTTTTGTTTATCTCACTGATAAACTGGAATCCCAGCAAGTATGCCTCATGCTCTATTTTGGCGTGGTGATTTTCAAACTTCAAAAGTGTGGCAATACCCTGCTTTTGATGTTGATGCGACTCGTTGCTCATTTTCTTATTTTTTTTGATTATCGTTTTGGTAAACAAAGTTCAGCCTTAGACACAGAAAATGTTACCGCTGTTCAACATCAAAGGATTCCGTTTCCCATGAAGGCGCGCGGCGCTGCCTCCCTTGTGCTGTTTCTCTTCCCCCCTTCCGATGTACCCCCTCCCCCTTCCGATGTACCCCCTCCCCCTTCTCATACGGGCCGGCGTATGGGAAAAACGCGTCCGCCCGTCGGTTTTGTCCGTGGCCGCGGTCCGGAAACGCGCAGCCGCGCTTTCCTTATGCGCCGGCGCGTTTTTGAGGTGCGGGCGCCCGTTTTCAGAACCCGTTTTCCCGTTTTCAAGCCGGGCCCGCCTGTCCCGGGAATGCGCCGAGGCAGGAAAAAAACAGGCCAGCGCGCCTAAAAACCCCGTCCGCCCGTGTCGGTAACGGGCGGGCCCACAAAAAAGCCGCCCGAAAGGGCGGCTGGATCAGGTAACAGCAGGAAGATCAGTTCAGCAGGGCGCTGTCTTCGTCCTCCTCCGGGGCGTTGCTGGCCTGCTTGAAACGCTCGGCCAGCTTGGCCACCAGCGTGTCGGCACCCGGCACGCCGGCTTTGGCGGCAGCCTGCAGCATGCGGTACACCGTAAGGGCGCTGGTGTAGGCTTCGGAGCCGGCCAGCATCAGGGTGTCGACCACTTTCTCCTGCAACTGCCCCAGCATCAGGGCCAGCTCTTTCAGTTGCAGGTGCAGCTGCTCGTCGGTGCGCATCGCCTCGGCGCTGAAGTAGGCGGGCAGCATGTCGCCAGCCTGTTGCACCACCTGGGCGGCTTCCTGCACAAACAGCAGGTTCATCTTGTGCACTTTGGGCAGCCGCTTCCGCTCTTCTTTGGTGAGGCTGCGCAACTTGCCGCCCAGGGTGTTGTCGATCTGGCGGATGCTGTCTTTGATGGTCTGGAATTCGGCATCGGTGAGCGTCGTGTCGATGCGGTTGGCGGTGAGGTTACTCATAATACAATTGGGTTTTGAGTTATGAATAATAGTGAACAGGTCTAATTTACTCAAGAGCGGGAAAAATCAAAAATCAAAAGTCAAAAGCCGATACGTAGCCAGCGGCTCTGCAAACGCATCCGGAAGGTTGAAGCATTAATCTGTTGCCGTTTTGTCCCGGGCAGCCCTTGCGTTGCCGGAGATACGCCTCCCCTACATCTCCCTGAGACATGAGGGCGGGAGCGCGCCGTCGCGGTTCTCGCGCCCCTGACGGGGCGCATTCGTCGCCTTCAAACGCCTTCGGCTAGAGAGCTCGCGCCCCTGGCGGGGCGCCATTTACCATACCGTGATGCCACTCGAGCCAGAGAGCTCGCGCCCCTGGCGGGGCGCCAGTTGCCATACCGTGACGCCACTCGAGCCGGAGAGCTCGCGCCCCTGGCGGGGCGCCATTTGCTAAACATGGAGGCTTTTCGGGAGTGGAGAGCCTTTGGTTGGAGAAGAGGCAACAGGAAAAAGGAGCCTGCGCTTGCAGACTCCTTTTTGACTTTTGAATTTTGATTTTCTATTGATACCGCAACAGCAGGCTGTCATTCCCTGCTCCTTACTGTGTCACCGTTTCGCGGGAGTGCTGGATCTGCTTTACGAAATAGATTTTCTTTCCGTTCAGGGTCTGCACGTTATAGCTGATGGGCATGATATGTACGGCGATGGCGTCCTGTGCACGGGCTACCGTTCTCAGTTCATCAGGAGAAAAAGTGACCGAACTGGCGCCGCCGGCAACGGCCTTCCGCTGATTGCTGATGTTTCCCTGCAGGGTATACACCACCCCGAGAATATCGTTCCCGCCTACCGGCGTGAAATTGATGGTGAGCGGCGTATTGATGTTGACCGAAGCAGGCAGGGTAAAATTGCCGCCGGCAGGAAATGCACTGTTATCGCTGTGGGTGAAGCCCGGAACACCCGAGGCGCTGCTGCCCTGAATAGACCAGGCCGATGTGTTTGTGGGGAACAACACATCAAAACCCACATAGTTGTAATACCCGAATCCGCCCATGTCCATCAGCTCAAAGTTGTTCACCTTCACGGTGCCCGCCGGACGGAAAGAAGTGGGGGTTCCAAACCAGGCGGTGGCATTCTGAAATTCGTCGTAAGTGGCGCTTGAATTGTTGTCATAAAGACGCGTCTTGATCGAATAACAGGCCCCTTCCGCATCGCTGCCCAGCGTAATGTTTCCACGGGCATCAACAGCAGGCACATTGCTGGCGTTGTTGTTATCATCGTCTTTGGATTTCTTGCAGCCTGCAAACAGCAGCGCCGCGAGTCCCAGCAGGGACAGGACTTTTGTGTGTCTCATAACATGCAGTTTTTTAGTCGGACACGAAGATAGAATAATCACATCAATGAAGCCGGGGCTCAGAGCGAGCGAAAAGAAACGCAGGGGCTGGGTTCCGGCTTCCGGATGATGGATTTCGGATGATCGGCGACAGGCCAGTGGTTTGTGGTTTCGTGAGCTGGTTGCTACTATGATGACGACAGTCTGGCCCCTCCCTGCTCACCACGTTCAGCTGATCGCGAACCAGCATGCCGGAAACGAAAAAGGGGCCATCTTGTTCAGACAGCCCCGAAGTTATTCCTTAGATCGATCAACGCACACGTAGCACGCGCACAGTGCGCACCTGGCGACCGTCCCATATCCGCAACAGAAAGCTGCCGGCAGCGGTGGCACGGAGATCCAGTTCAAGGCTACCATTGGCGGCAGTTACATTACGGCGCAACACCACGCTTCCCTGCAGGCTACACAGCTCGAGCGTAACCATTCCCGACACATCGGGCAGATGGAGGGTCAACCGGTCACGAGCCGGGTTAGGGTAGGCGAGCAGTGGTGCGTGTACCTCCTCTTCCTGGGGCATTGCAGCCGGATAGATGCTCCGTGCGGTGCTACCCGTGCGGCAGGCTCCCAGGAGCGAACCATTGGCCAGATGTGTGGCTACGGCAGCAGGTGCGATGCAAATGGGGACCCATGGGTTCGAGGCCGACGAGGTGCGCTGGCATACCTGCACCTTGTCTCCTTTATTGCCGCAGCGTGCATCCACAACCCAAATGGTGTTACGGAAAACAGCTGCACAACCACGGGCATCGGTAACCACGCACCGTAGAACTACGGACCCGGCCGCAGCCGCTACGAGCTGAACAGCCGCAGCATCGCCTGTGAGCTGGAGCGTAGCCGCCACACCGCTTTCAATGCTCCAGGCATAGCGGTAGGGAGCCGTGCCGCCAGTGGCCAATACGCCCATCCGGGCAGAGCTTGCCGGCATAAAAGCGCTGAGGTAGAGCGTACGGGGCTGCCCTCCTTGTACCTGGAAGCCCTGGAAAGCCGCTGTAATGGCCGGATTGCGGAAGACTGTTGTGGTGGCAATTGTCGTATTGCCACAGGCATCGCTGAGCGTCCAGCGAATGGTATTGTATCCTACGGCGAAACTGCCGGAAGCATTACTACCCTCGCCGGTCCGGAGCAGGTTGCCGGCGGCATCGCGGACTTCCCACTTGTAGGAAACACTGCTGCAGCTGTCGATGGCAGACAGGACCGGCACCGCATAACGGTCCGACGTCGAATCGTGACAGAGTTGCACCGATGCGGTATGGAAGGTAATCACCGGCGCAGAGCGATCGACCACCCGGATGATTTGCGTGTACACCGCACTCTGGTTGCCTACCGCATCGGTAAAGCGCCAGCTGCGTATCCGTTCATAGGCGCCCCCGCAGGTGGCGATCGTGTTGTCGGACAGCAGTTGCAGGAGGGCAGTTCCGCAGTTGTCGGCACCCTCGGGTTGCAAGGCAGCAGCTGCGGTGATACCTGCGGCATCACTGCACGACAGGGTACGGTCGAGCGCACCGGCAGCCGTCAGCAATTGCGGAGGAGTCTGATCCTGCACCACCACCTGCTGTGTTTGCGTAGTGCTGTTACCATTGCCATCGCTGAACGTCCAGGTGATCGTGAAGGCCCCCTGTGTCGTGTAGGTGAGCGGATCGCTGGTGCTGCCGGTTACAAGGCCGGCACAGTTATCAGTGGCGACCGGAGGCTGAACGGTAACACTACATTCGCCACGCATTACCGGAAGCTGGGCCTGTGCGGGCAGGGGAGCCTTCTCATCTTTGGCAATCACCTCGAAGCGGGCGGCTGGCGAAAAACAGCCTGCCTGGCTGGTTGTAACGGTATGTACACCCGGCCCCACACGCACGGCGGCCCCGGTAGCCCCGTTGCTCCAGCGATAGTTGCTGCCACCGGAGGCAGTGAGCGTTACCAGGCCACCCGGACAAGTAAAGGCCGGACCCGTGATGGCCGGAGCCGGTGGGCCGGTGATCACATATTTCAACACAGCACGGGTGCTGGCAGCTGGCGCACCATTGTCTGTGGCGGTCAGGTAAATCACATGCATGCCGCGGTTACAGGAGTCGCCTGTGATTGTCAGTGTAACGTCCGAAACACCTCCCGGTGCTGTCGCCTGACGAACTATTTTACTGACACCGCAGGTTCCCTCATCATCTACCTGGAGTGTGGCCCACTGACCCAGATCAGGGTCGCTGGCGCTGATGGTGATGGTGGTGGTGCCGCCACAACGTACCTGAACGATATTGCCCGAAGGAAGCCCGTTCAGCGAAGGGGCCGCATTTCCGGGAATGATCATCCCGGAATTGCCGTTTCCAGAGCCAGAATTGCCGTTTCCGGAATTGCCATTTCCGTTTCCATGGCCATTACCCTGTTGCGCTCTGGCCGGAAACAGGAAGGTCATAAACAAAAAGGGTAAAAGGGCCCGGCGCAGCAGATGGCGCCTGTGGAGCCAAAAAATAGAGTTCATAGACGGGTGGGTTTTAGTTGGTGTCCCTCCAGGCCAGGCTTCAGATAACGGTACACCATAACCGAATTGCCTTACGAAGGAAAAACTAAGCCACCATACGTCTTTACCCTATCATTCACTTATTTCAAAAATTAAGCAATAAACCAAAGAGCCTGAGTTTTTGTTCTACCGTCAGTTAGAACTGATACTACAAAAGCCCCGCAATTCGGGGCTTTTGTGGTTTTCCTTGCATACGATGGCTACTCTGTCACCCGCGTCGGCGTATCCTTTCCACTCCCGATACCCGCCGCACTTTTCGCGATGGCTTCGGTAACCTTTGCGAGGTTCTCCATATCCAGCGTCTTCACTTCGTCGGAGGGCTTGTGGTAGTGCGGCTCCACGTCCATCTTGGACGTAGAAATCGTATGGGCCGGCACCCCCAGGCGGGCCAGGGTGGCGTTATCGGAGCGGTAAAACAGGTTCTGCTCGGGATAGGGATCTGGGTAGAAGTTGAAGCCCGTTCCTTTCAGGTTGTTTTGCAGGATGGTGCCGAAGCTGCTTTTCTCAACGCCGGTGATAAAGGCCGACGCCTTGCCCCACTTCGACTCGGTGCCCACCATTTCAATGTTGAACATGGCGACCACCTTTTCGGGGTCGAGCTGCTGCGAAAACCAGGTAGCCCCGAAGCCACCGCTTTCTTCAGCGGTAAAAGCGGCAAACACCAGGGTCCTGGCATTGTTCTTCTGCTTCGCGTAGTGCTGCGCCAGCAAAATCATCGAGGTAATGCCGGAAGCGTCGTCGTTGGCGCCGTTGTAGATGCTGTCTCCTTCCACCGGTTTGCCGATGCCCACGTGGTCGTAGTGACCTGAGAAAATGACCTGCTCCGCGGCCTGCGCCTTTCCGGGCAGGATGCCGACGACGTTGGCCATCCGGGTTTCCGTAAACGTATGTTCTGCTTTCACGGTCCAGGCTGCCGGCACTTCGGGCGCCAGGAGGAGCACCACGTCGTGCGCATCCTGAAACAGCGCGCGCTTAAGGTAGGTCAGGCGGGGGAAGATGGAAGCAAAGGCCGTATCTACAACCACGAGGGCCGGACCTTTGGGTTGCAGGGCCTTACGCAGAAAGCTCTGAATCTGCTGGTTCGTGGGCGCTTCGGCACGCGTGAGCCGCACGAGGCGGTAGTTGTCTTTTTCGTTGGCCTTGAACTCTTTTCGGGTCGTTACCACAATCACCTTCTTGGTGTCGTAGTCCTGTCCGTTCACTTCGGCCTTTAGCAGGGTAAGACGGGGCTGCAGCACCGAAAAAGACTGCAGGTAGCTGTCGCCCGAAAGCGGTTTCAGCCCGGCCTTTTTGAACTCGGCCGCAATGAAGTCGGCGGCCTTGTCGATTCCGGGCGTGCCGGGGTAGCGACCGGCTAGCTCGTCGGAAGCCAGGAAGTTGATGATGCGGGTGGCCTCGGTGGAAGAAACCGAAGACGCTTTCTGAGCGTGGACGTTCAGCGACAGCAAGAGGGCCGCTGAAAGGAACAGTTTGGTCATGTATGGACGTTAAATATTAGCGTAACAAATGGAAACTAAAAATTGGGAATTCTCCTTCCTTCTGAGATCTCCCCTCACCCGCGGCCCCGCTCCGTTGCCAACGTCCCTCACCCCTAGCCCCTCTCCCAAAGGGAGAGGGGAATATCCTCCGATGATCAGGCGCCCCCCTCTCCCACTGGGGGAGGGGTTGGGGGTGAGGGAAGTTAATAGCGGAGAGGCGCCGGGGGTGAAGCCCGATTCTCCGCGACTTCCCCTCTCCCCCTGGGAGAGGGGCCGGGGGTGAGGGAAATTACGGGACGGAGAGGGACCGGGGGTAAGGGAAATGAGGCCTACAGCGACATCATCTCCTTGAACTTAACCGTTTGCCGGCGGCTCACTTCGATCTTCTCACCGCCTTTTAGCTCCAGCAGCAGTCCGCCGTTGAAGTAGGGCTCAATTTTGTCGATGAGACGCAGGTTGACGATATGCTTGCGGTTGGCGCGGAAGAACACCTTTTCGTCGAGACGCTCTTCAAGCGCATTGAGCGATTTAAGGATGAGCGGTTTGTTGGCCCCAAAAAATACTTTGGCATAGTTGCCCACGCTCTCGAAAAGGCGGATCTCGGCCAGCCGTACAAACCAGCAGCGGTCGCCGTCCTTCACAAATACCTGGTCGTTCTCGGTGATCAGGCTGCGGTTATTGGCCCCTGGCTCAGCACCGCCGTTGCCACTCGCGCTACCAAGCTGCAGCTTATGAATGGCATCTGCCAGGCGCTTGGGCTCGATGGGCTTCAGCAGGTAGTCGAGGGCGTTGACCTCGAAAGCCTTCAGGGCATAGTCGTCGTATGCCGTAGTGAAGATCACTTCGGGTGCCTTGTCGAGTTCCGCCAGCAGGTCGAAGCCGGTCTTGCCCGGCATCTGGATGTCGAGAAAAATCAACTCGGGATTATGGACTTCGATCTTTGAAAGGCCTTCATCCACATTGCTGGCCTCGTCGACCACTTCGATTTCAGGATACTCCTGCAGCAGCTTGCGTAACTCGGTACGCGCCAGACGTTCGTCGTCGATGATGATTGCACGCATGGTGTTTAGTTTACAGAACTTAGGCTCCTAGCGGAGCTGAGGGTTAAAGAACTTTGGCTCCTAGCGGAGCTGTGTGATAAAGAACTTAGGCTCCTAGCGGAGCTGTGTGATACAGTACGTTGGCTCCTGACGGGGCTGGTCACTTCGTACTCCATTCCCGATCCATTTCTCCATGCTCCCATTTTCCCATTCCGATCAGCCCATCTTCGCATCTGCCCATCAGCACATCAGCTAATCTGCTAATCTGCTAATCTGCTAATCAGCCACTGGTATCATCACCTTCGCCTCCACCAGGTCATCCGCCGCCTGCCGGATCTGGAAGCGGGCACGGTCGCCGTAGAGCAGGGCCAGCCGGTCCTGGGTACTCGACAAACCAAAACCACCCTGGCGGCTGCCGCCATTGAGATGGCCGGTGTTCTCCACGGTCAACTCGAAGAACTTGTCGCGGAAATCGGAGCGGATCCGTACCAGTCCGCCCTGCACCTGCCGGGAGATGCCGTGCTTGATGGCATTTTCCACGAGGGTCTGCAGCATCATCGGCGGCACGTCGCACTTCAGCGTATGTTCATCCACGTCGATCTCTACCTTCAGCCGGTCTTCGAAGCGGATATGTTCGAGGGCCAGGTAGTCGCGCACGATGCGCAGTTCGTCCTTGAGGCTGACCGTCTCCCCCTTCTCGGCGCTCAGGCTCGACCGGAGGATATTGCTCAGCTCCGTTACGGCCGTACGGGCGCGGGCCGGATTCTCATCGATCAGCGCGCGGATGCTGTTGAGGGCGTTAAAGATGAAATGCGGGTTGATATGGGCTTTGATGGTTTTCAGCTCGAGCTCTTTAACGAGCTTTTCGAGCTGCAGGGTGTCCATCTGCTGCTTCCGGCTCTTCGACACATAGTGATACATGAAGTAGAGCAGGTTCCAGATAAAGAACAGCAGCACGAAGGAAACACTGCCCCGCAGGATCAACAGGGCGATATTGTTATCCAGGTATTCGATCTCCTTCGCTTTGAGCCATTGCACATACTGCAGAAGGCGCATGTAGGTGGCGGAGGCCACCAGCGAAAAGCCAAAGGTCATGAGCAGGAACTTGATCAACTGCCGGTCGAACGACTGCTGCAGCAGGTTGAGGCGGATGATGCAGAAACGCATCACATGAGTAATCAGTAATCCCACCAAAAGAAAGATGCTCAGGCGGCCGAAATAAAGTTCGATGTCGGCCGCGCTTTGCAGCTTGTCGTTCAACCAGGAGAAAAACGTATCAGTGAGCGCAAAAATGCCCCACCCTACCGCCTGGAAAACCCAGTACTTCGAAAAATGCCCCAGATTCATACGCATCAAATCTACAATATGCCAACGGCAGGGAAAAGGTAATTGTGTGAGCGGTAAGGGCTGATCAAAGGAAAAGAGGCAGCCCATAGGCCATACAACTACGCCCGGGCACTCAGGAAGACGTTGATGCACGAAACAACTGCCTTTAAAAATCCGCCTGATGCGGCGGGCATTTACCGAACTTCGCCGCAAAGCACGGCCCTATGAAGCACCTGTTTCCTGTTTTGCTGTTTCTGACCTCTGCGGCAACCGCTCAAAAGCGAACTACCTATGGCCTGGAAACCGGAGCCGGCCCTTCGCGGCTGGTGGGCAACCCGATCCTGCGCAGCCTCCACGATGCCCGGATCGGCTATTATGCCGGTGTGGTGGCCGAAAGACATCTGGGCGTACCCTTTCTGTTCAGGGCCTCTTTAGGCTACGAAGTGACCGGCAGCCGTGTCAAAAGCGGGCTGGTGCTTACCGATCCCGATGGCAACAGCCTCGGCAATGCCCAGGGCGATCTGTTGAACGATTTCCGCTACATCACCGGCGCCATCCAGGGAGGCGCTGCGTTCAGAACGGGAAAATGGCGATTTTTCGCCGCTGCAGGCCCTTTCGTGGGTATGCTGCTCCGCTCGGCCACCTACGCCAAAATCGATGGCATCCGGCAGCCGGCCTCATCCATCGGGCGCTTCCAGGATGTGAACCTCGGTCTGGCCAACAGCCTTGGCGCCAGCCGCAGCCTTGGCGCACGTGCCAGCCTTCAGCTATCGGTGCGGCAGCAGCTGGGGCTGAGCAATATCAGCCGCACACCGGTTTCCGGCGGCTCCATCCGTACGCATGCGCTTTATGCACTGGCAGGCGTGAACTGGAAGTGGTAACCTGGTTCGCCTGCCGGCCGCAGGTTTATCCGGGGCGCGGCAACCCTTTTGCAACCGGTTTGTTAATGGTGTGAAAAACGGCGTCAACACGTCGCTTTCGGCTATTTTTGTAGTCTTTACGGGAGCCCCGATCAGGGAATCAGCTTTCGTGAGTAAACTTTACCGTTCATGCAGATAACCCCAGGCCCCCTGCTTCGCCAGATCGATTCACCCGACGACCTCAGGAAGTTCTCGAAAGAACAGCTGCACCAGGTATGCGACGAGCTGCGGCAATACATCATCGATGTCGTGAGCGTACATGGCGGGCACTTTGCCGCCTCACTCGGTGTGGTGGAGCTGTCGGTGGCCCTGCACTTCGTATACCATACGCCCTACGACCAGCTGGTGTGGGATGTGGGCCACCAGGCCTATGGACACAAGATCCTCACCGGTCGCCGCGACAACTTCATCAGCAACCGCAAATACAAGGGACTGAGCGGCTTCCCGAAGCGCAGCGAGTCGGAATACGACACCTTCGGCGTCGGACATTCGTCGACCTCCATCTCTGCCGCCCTGGGTATGGCCATGGCTGCCAAGTACAAAGGTGAAACCGACCGTAAGTCGGTTGCCGTCATCGGCGATGGCTCGCTGACGGCCGGCATGGCCTTCGAAGCCATGAACCATGCCGGCGTGGCCGATTCAGACATGCTCATCATCCTCAACGACAACTGCATGAGCATCGACCCCAACGTGGGCGCCCTCAAGGAATACCTTACCGATATCAGCACGTCGCCGGCCTACAACAAGGTGCGCGATGAACTCTGGAACCTGCTGGGCAAGCTTCCCGTAGGCAAAAACTTCACCCGCGACATGGCCTCCAAGCTGGAGTCTTCCGTAAAAGGGATGGTCAGCAAAAGTTCCAACCTCTTCGAAGCCCTGAATATCCGCTATTTCGGTCCCATCGACGGGCACAACATCACCAAACTGGTCGACACCCTCAGCGACCTGCGCAAGATCCCGGGTCCCAAGCTGCTGCACATCCTGACCGTGAAAGGTAAGGGCTACGCGCTGGCTGAAAAAGACCAGACCAAGTGGCATGCGCCGGGCCTGTTCGACAAGATTACCGGGGAGATCTACAAAAAGAAATTCGACCTGCCGCAGCCGCCCAAATACCAGGACGTGTTCGGGCACAGTATCATCGAGCTGGCCGAACAGAACGACAAGGTGATGGGCATCACACCGGCGATGCCTTCCGGCTCCTCCCTGAAATTCATGATGGACAAAATGCCGCACCGCGCCTTCGACGTGGGTATCTGCGAGCAGCATGCGGTGACCGTTTCGGCCGGACTGGCCACACAGGGGCTGAGAGTTTTCTGCAATATCTACTCTTCCTTTATGCAGCGGGCCTACGACCAGGTGGTGCACGACGTGGCCATCCAGAAGCTGCCGGTCGTTTTTTGCCTCGACCGCGCCGGCCTCGTCGGCGAAGATGGTCCGACCCACCATGGCGCCTACGACATCCCGTATTTCCGCTGTATCCCCAATATGCTCATCAGCGCACCCATGAACGAACAGGAGTTGCGCAACCTGATGTATACCGCCCAGATGGAAAGCACGGAGCTGCCTTTCGTGATTCGCTACCCGCGCGGCGAAGGCGTCATGCCCGACTGGCGCAAGCCTTTCGAAGAAGTGGCCATCGGCAAGGGTCGCCGCCTGCGCACGGGCAAAGACGTGGCTATCCTCTCCTTCGGCCATCCGGGCAACTTCGCCGCCGCCGCCATCCGCGAATTGCAGGCAGAAGGATTGACCCCGGCGCATTACGACCTCCGTTTCGTAAAACCGCTGGATGAAGAACTATTGCACGAAGCATTGTCTACCTACAGCAAGATCGTAACGGTGGAAGACGGCACGGTGATCGGCGGTTTTGGCTCGGCCATCCTGGAATTCATGCAGCAGCATGGATACAAGAATGATGTCAAAATCCTGGGCATTCCCGACCGCATCGTAGAACACGGAACCCTGAAGGAGCTGCACCGCGAGTGTGGCTACGACGCGGCAGCCATTGCCGAAGCTGTGCGCGACCTGTGCCGGATTTCGGTGACGGAACTGACCGAGATGTGATGAATATGTAACAGATGACAGGTAACCGGTAGTAATCAATGGCGGGCTTCAGCTGCATTGAATATCAGCTGTTACCTGTTATTTATTGGGTATTCCCGTCCGCGCATTCCCCTGCACACTCCGCAGCAGCACGTTGGCATCCCGCTCGACATCCCGGAGCGACAGTACCTGCACGTTCGCAAAGCGCCGGAACTTCTGGAGCAGGGCCTGTCCTTCGGAGGTCTCATCGATCATCACCACACTTAGCTGCACCGTCATCGTTTCGAGAATCTGCTTCTCAATAGCCGGCCAGATCGGAAAATCGCCGTCGGTGACCAGGAAGATCTGGTTGTTTCCGTCTTTGATGAAGCGGCGTAAGGCTTCCTGGTAGCCCAGCATCAGGGCAGAGCTGCCGTTCGTGGCATTTCCTATCGGGCGCAGCGAATCGACCAGGCGGAGCAGCCGTGCCGGGTCGGGCACGCCGTTGGCTTCATGGAGCCGCACATTGGTTTCGGCAAAGCGGTAGACCAGCACTTTATCGACGGGCCGCAGGTGCTGCGCCAGGCGGCGCATGGCCGTTTTCAGCAGGGTCATCCGCGCGCCTTTTTTCATGGAACTGGAGAGGTCGAGCAGGAATACGATGTTGCTGGGCCGGAGGCCGCTCAGGTCGGCCGGAGTCGGGATGGTATCAGCTATCGAGCCCTGCGCCGGCAGGCCTGCCTTCCAATTCCGGTCGGGCTGAACGGTAAAGATATCAGCACCGCCAAACGTGTTATGGTCCGACACGAAGCAGGCATCTCCGCTCCAGGGATCGATGGTGAAGGACGACTCGTTTCCGCGGCTGTTGATGACCGTTCCGAGGTTGCGCGGAACACTCCATTCGGTCCAGCCGGGTCCGCTGCGGGTGCAGCTGTAGATGTCGGGCCCCCCTTCGCCGCCCGGCCGGTCGCTGGCAAAATAAAGGGTGTTGCCGTCGGCCGAGAGATAAGGTGCTGTTTCCGTGAAGGGTGTGCTCACGGTAAGGCGCTGCGGGGTGCCCCAGTGCAGGCGGGTCCAATCGCTTTCCTGCGGGTTGAGCAGGGGACAAACGAAGAGGTCTTCATTTCCGTTGCGCATCATGCTGATAAAAAGCAGGCGGGCCGGCTCAAACAGACAGGCCCGGGTGAACCGGGTGTTGACCACGGTATCGGCACCGCTAAAAACCAGTGGCTTGAATTCGGGGGCAGCAGCGGGTCGTACAAAGTCGAGCCCACGGCTTTGCAGCAGGCTGCGGCCCATGCGCCGGAGGTGACCATTGACGAGCCAGGTGCCATCGCGGAACTGGTTGTAGACGAATTTCGATTCGGGTGTTGCCGGGTTGAGTTGCTGGTGGATTTGCTTCGGCTGCCAGGTGCTGTCGCGGGATCTCCTGCTGCTGCGGACGCCGAAGCGTCCGTCGGGCAAGGACTCGCTGAAGTAAAGCGTATCTCCCTTCCGGCTGAATACCGGCAACACCTGGTGGTTCCGGTCATTGATGGAGGGCCCCAGGTTACGGCGCTCACCCGCCCACTGGCCCAAAACACCGGAGGAAGCACAGAAGAACAGCAGCAGGAGGATAATTCGGAGCATCAGTCAGTTCTGCCCAACGCCGGACGGAGCGGGTAGGCAGGCCGGGCAAGTTACTCCAATTCGCCTGAACCGCACTCCGCCGGGAGCCTGAGCTGGCCGCTTCGTTTATGGAATCGTGAGGCTACCTGCATCTCAGCGGCATGCACCGACTTCTGCTTACGATAGTGCTGGCGCTGTGTGGCGCCGGCTGGTATGCCTGGCGCAATCCTCCGGATGAAGCCACAAAGTCAGCCCGGCCCGCCCCTTCGGCCTCCAGGCCGGTAGCAGTGCCGCCACCCGTTTCTGCAACAGCTGCCCGCGCAACGCGGCGCCTGCAGGCGCACATGGCCGGACTCAAAGCCTTTGCCCACCAAGAGGGCTACTCCACCCGCTATGGATTTCTGGCCGATATGAGCCTGCCCGGCGGACGCAAGCGCTTTTTTGTGGCAGACCTGCAGACCGACACGGTGCTCGCCGCCGGACTGGTGGCGCATGGCAGCTGCCGGGAAGACTTTCTCGAGGAAGCAAGGTTTGGAAATACGGTGGGCTGCGGGTGCAGCTCGCCCGGAAAATACCGGGTTGGCGCATCCTACCCGGGGCGTTTCGGCACCGCCTGGAAGCTGCATGGGCTGGACAGCAGCAACAGCAATGCCTTCCGCCGCTACGTAGTACTGCATGCCTACGACTGCGTGCCCGACGAGGAGATTTACCCGATGGCACTGTGCAACAGTCTCGGATGCCCCATGGTTTCCTACACCTTTCTGGAAACGATTGCCGGCTACATCCGGCGCGAACAAAAACCAATCTTATTGTGGGTCTACCGTTGATGGCTTACCTTTAGCCAAAGCCCTTATCATGACGAAATCAGTAGTACTATTTCTTATTCCGACGGCGCTGGTCTTATCCTGCGGCGATCACGCAAAGCAGGAACGCTCCACCAAAGAGGTGGAAATGCTCACCGGCAGCTGGGCGCTCCATGTCATCGACACAGGCGCCGTGCATCAGGCTGCACGGGTAATGCGGGAGGAATGGACAAAGCAGGATGACAGCACGCTGCGCGGACGTACCTACATGGTAGAAAACAACGATACCATCGTCATTGAAACCGCCCGTTTACATGATTCTGCGGGGCGCCTTGTGTATGAAGCGCTGGCCTTCGGCGAAAACAACAACCAGCCGGTGACCTTTCCGCGCGCCGATTCGGGCAGCAGGGTCTTCACCTTTTTCAACGGGGCGCACGACTTTCCACAGCAGATACGGTACCGCCAGGAAAGCGAAGACTCCCTCACGGCCGAAGTGGAAGGCCAGGTAGAAGGACGCCTGCAACGGATGGTGATCGGCATGAAGCGGATCAGGCGCTAAAGGCTGTCTGCGCTTACAACAGGTGCATCTGCTCTTCGTCGGTAAGTCCGGGCTCGGTTTCGTTGTACTCGACCAGGAAATTATTACGGCCATCGCCGATGACCAGGCGCAGGAAATGCTGCTGGGCCAGTTCGAGGAGCGACAAGAAGAGGAAGATGGCATGCACCCGGTTCTCCGCCTTTTCAAACACCCGTTCGAACGAAAGTGTCCGCTGACTCCGGGCAAAGGAGATCAGGTCGGTCTTCGTGTGCTCCATACTGTAGTTATACCGGACCACCGTGTGCACGGGCTTGTTGTTTTTTTCGTGCAGCCTTTGCATAACCCGCTCAAAAGCTTTCATGAGCTTGAACAGGGTGATGGCCTGCACCTCGGTGCCTTCACTGGCTTCTTCGCCGATAGCGGAGAGTTCCTTCTGGATATTGCCCCGCTTCACCAGGAGCATGCGTTCGGCCTCCTTCTCGGCCAGGGCGGCGGCGGCTTCCTTATACTTTTTATATTCCAGCAGTTTGTCCACCAGTTCCTGGCGGGGGTCGATCTCATTGCCCTGCGCATCTACCTCCTTGCGTGGGAGCAGCATCCTGGCCTTTACGCGCATCAGCGTCGACACGAAGAGGATGAATTCGCTCGAAAGTTCGATGTTCAGGGTCTCCTGCGCATGAATGTAGTCGAGAAAGTCTTTGATGATCTGGGTAATCGGAATATTGTAGATGTCCAGCTCGTCGCGCTCGATGAAGAAGAGCAGCAGGTCGAAAGGGCCTTCGAACTGGGGAAGCTTGATCTTATAATTGATATTGTGGAGGGCCATGTTGCTTAAAGAAACGAAAATCCCGCGGCTTTAGCGCCCCGGGAGGCGGCAAAGTTAGGTGAATTAGTGCCGGGGACTTCGCAGGTTGCTTTAAGTAACGGACATTTGCCCTCCATGACGAAACGCGAACGTGTGATCAACTGGGGGCTTTTTGTATTGCTCGCCCTGATCTGGGGCAGCTCGTTTATCCTGATGAAGATCGGAAGGCAGCACCTGAACGGCATGCAGATCGGTGCCTTGCGGATCGCCGCTGCCGGTGCCGTATTTGCGCCCTTCGCACTGTTTCATATCGGCAAACTGCCCCGCAAGCGGGTGGCGCTGGTGGCGCTTTCCGGTGTGCTGGGCAACCTGCTGCCCGCTTTCCTGTTTGCACTGGCCATCGAAAAAGTTGACAGTGCCCTGGAAGGAATCCTGAACTCGCTCACCCCGCTTTTTGTGATCCTGATCGGTGTGTTTTTCTTCCGGGTGCGGCTGGAGTGGCAAAAGCTTGCCGGTGTGCTGGTAGGGTTTGCAGGTCTGGTGGCGCTCAGCCTGAACAGCGGCTTCACCCCATCGAGTTTTGGCTATGCTCTGCTGGTGCTGCTGGCTACGCTCTTTTATGGCATCAACGTAAATCTGGTGAACCGCTACCTCCGCGGGCTGAATCCGCTGCATATGGCTACCGTGTCGCTCAGCATCGTAGCCCTTCCGGCCTTCGTCGTACTCTGGCAACAACAGGTTTTCTCCATGGCCCGCTACGACCGGGAAACCTGGGTCAGCATCGGGGCATCGGTGCTGCTGGGCGTAGTCGGCAGTGCGGTGGCGACGGCGCTCTTCTACCTGCTCATCCGGCGGGCGGGAGCCCTGTTTGCGTCATTGGTCACCTATGCCATTCCGGTAGTGGCCATCTTTTGGGGCGTACTGGCAGGTGAAACCATCAGCTGGGTGCAGGTAGCCTGCCTCACGGTCATCCTGAGCGGGGTATACCTGGTCAACAGTAAGCCGGACAGGTGAGTTCATGGGCGGACATAAAAAACGGAGCGCCCTGCGCTCCGTTTTTTATCAAAAGGGCTATCCATCAGATGGCCATAATTTCCTTTTCCTTGGCTTCGAGGTGCTTTTCGACAAGGGTTACAAAGCGGTTCGTCAGTTCCTGGGCTTCGGCTTCGTAATCCTTGGCGGCATCTTCACTGAGTCCGTTTTTCTGCGCCTTTTTGATCTGCTCGATGGCTTCGCGGCGGATATTGCGGACAGCGATGCGGCACTGTTCGCCTTCGCCCTGACAGCGTTTTACCAGCTCGCGGCGGCGCTCCTCCGTAAGTGGCGGCAGAAACAGGCGGATGATGTTTCCGTCGTTCTGGGGGTTCAGTCCGATATTGGAATTGATGATAGCGCGCTCAATGGGCTGAAGCATGTTCCGCTCCCAGGGCTGAATGGTAAGGGTTCGTGCGTCGGCGACGCTCACGTTGCCCACCTGATTCAGGGGCGTGGGCGAACCATAATAGTCGACCATGATGCCGTCGAGGATCTGGGGGGTGGCTTTGCCGGCGCGGATCTTTCCCAGTTCGGATTCGAGGTGCTGGATGGCCTTGCGCATCGAATCTTCTGCCATTTCCAGGGTTAGCGACACTTCTTCTGACATATAATGATCTGATTTAGTGCGGCAAACTTACGAACCCTGTTTTAAAGTACAAGGCGCCGCGAAGAGGCAGGGTTCGTTGTGGCAGGCATGCAATTACTCTTCGCCTACCCGCTCGCCGCCGAGCCTGCGCACCCTCCCGGACTTGGCTGCCATCTGCACCACGCGGGCGCCCTCGGTTATCCGGAGCGGCTCTTCCGGCACCGTCTTCCTGCGGCGGATGGCCACCATCAGTCCGAGCAGCAACAGGGCATAAGCTACAATCAGTAACATCAGCAGGTTGGGGCCAAGGGCGCGACCCGTCCAGGCAAGCAGCATAAAGCTCAGATGCAGCCCCAGGTAGCAGAGGGTCACTTTGCGATGGCTGAGACCATGCTCGAGCAGCAGGTGGTGCAGGTGGTCGCGGTCTGCAGAAAAAGGTGATCGTCCCTTGAGGATCCGGATGGTGAACATCCGGAGGGTATCGACCAGCGGTAAGGCTAAAATGGAGAAGCCGGCCGCCGCCACCTGGGGTATCGGCAGGGCGGCGTAGGGATCGGCGCCCACCTTGATAAAGCGGATGACCAGAAAGGCATTGACAAGCCCCAGCACCAGCGCTCCCGAGTCGCCCATGAAGATCCGCGCCGGCTCAAAGTTGAACAGCAGGAAGGCCGCCAGGCTGCCGGCGAGGGCAAAGGCCAGCAGTGCATAGGTGTAAAGACCCGCCGCAAGAAAGTAGGCACCGAACACCAGCGAGGTCAGCAGGCTCATACTGGCAGCCAGCCCATCCACTCCATCAACAAGATTGAAGGCATTGATGATCAGCAATACCGTGAGGTAGCTGATGGCCAGTCCGGCCAGCTCCGGCAACTCACCGATACCGAAAAGGCCGTGCATGCTGTTGATCCGCAGACCACAGCGGTGAATCAGTATGGCAGCGGCAACCAGTTGCACCAGAATCTTTTTGGCGGCACTCAGCCCATGAACGTCGTCTTTAAGGCCCACGAGGAAGGCCACCAGTGCCGCCGCGAAAAAATACTGCAGTTCCGGAAAGGCACTGAAGTCGGCGCCAAGCAGCACCGACAGGAAAAATCCAAAAAAGATACCGACTCCGCCCAGGGAGGCTACCGGCCGCTCGTGCAGCTTCCGGGCATCGGGCTGGTCAAAAAGCTTCAGCTGCACAGCCATGCGAATGATCACCGGGATAGCGGTGAAGGTCAGCGCAAAGGCAATCATCAGGCTCAGCAGCACAGGCAGCATAAAACACGTTTCAGATGCAGACAAACAACCCTGTGTTCATCCGCCACAACGAATATAACCAATTCGCAGGGCCGGGCTTGGGAAATTACCCTGCGGCGGCTCCGACTCTCCCGAAAAGGTTGCACATTTGCAGCGATCTGAAATTCGCTTGACAAAGCAACCACCTCGTAATCTCTTCAACCTTATGCCCGCCTTAAACGAAATCGCCAGCCAGGTCCGCCGCGACATCCTGCGCATGGTACATGGAGCCAACAGCGGACACCCCGGCGGTTCGCTGGGCTGCGCCGACTTCCTCACTGCCCTCTATTTTTCGATCATGCACCACAAACCCGGTGCTTTCGATATGGATGCAAAAGAAGAGGATGTCTTCATCCTTTCCAACGGCCATATCTCCCCGGTGTTCTATTCCGTTTTGGCCCGATCCGGCTATTTCGACGTGGCCGAACTGGCAACTTTCCGCCGCATCGACTCACGCCTGCAGGGTCACCCCACCACGCACGAAGGGCTTCCGGGTGTGCGGGTAGCATCGGGCTCGCTGGGACAAGGCATGAGTGTGGCCATTGGCGCCGCACTGGCCAAGAAACTCAACAACGACCAGAGTGTCGTCTACTCGCTGCATGGCGACGGCGAACTCCAGGAAGGTCAGAACTGGGAGGCCATCATGTTCGCACCCAACAAGCGGGTCGACAACCTGATTGCCACCATCGACTGGAACGGACAGCAGATCGACGGCACTACCTACCAGGTCAATGATCTTGGCGATATCAAAGGCAAGTTCGATGCCTTCGGCTGGCACACGCTGGAGATGAACGGCAACGATATGGACGAAGTGGTGCACACCCTCAACACAGCGCGTTCGCTGGTGGGCAAGGGCAAGCCGATCGCTATCATCATGCGCACGATCATGGGCAAAGGCGTCGACTTCATGGAAAACGATCACAACTGGCACGGAGTGGCCCCCTCAAACGAGCAGCTCGAAAAAGCACTGGCGCAGCTGCCGGAAACGATGGGCGACTATTGAGCGTGAGTCTTGAATCGTGAATGCGCGATGCGCTATAGAAGAACGGAGGCCTTAGGCCTCCGTTCTTCTATGGCAGGCGTCAGCCGCTCAGAATTGACGATTCACGATTCACGAACTAAAAACTGCTGCTTTGCTGCTTTGCGCGCCGGCACCCAGGAAGCAATGACTGCGATCACCACAATCGTCAGCGCAACGAGGAGAAAGTCCCAGGGGTTGAGCTTTACCGGAAAATAATCGATCAGGAAGGAGCCGCCGGTGAGCGGAATGAACTTATACCTGATCTGGGCGAGCGCCAGGGCGAGCGCCAGCAGGATGCCCGTGCCGCCGCCGATGAGCGCCAGCAGCACTCCTTCGCTGAGAAAGATCGACTGGATCCGGCGCCGGTCGCTACCCAGGGCATGCAGCACCTGGATGTCCTGGCGCTTTTCGAGCACAAGCATGGTCAACGAACCGATCATGTTGAACGCCGCCACCACCAGGATCAGCGAGAGAATCGCATAGATCACCCACTTCTCGGCCCGCATCACCGCATAAAGACTCGCATTCTGCTCATAGCGGGTCTGCACGCGCAGGCCGGCTCCCAGCTCCCGCTGAAGAGCGGTGCGCACCTGGTTTGGATCGGCATCCGGGCGCAGGGCAATTTCGATGGCGCTGAAGCGGTCATCGCCCAATTCCATCATCTGCCGCACGAAGGAAAGACGCGTCAGCACATACTTATTGTCGAAATCCTGCTGGATCAGGAATGCCCCGGCCGTATTCACCGTATCGGCACTGATGGCATTGAGCGGGTTGGAAAGATCCACCGCCCCCTTTCGCGGCAGATGCACCAGCAGGGGCACGATGTTGCGGTCACTCTGTACGCCAACGGCATTTTCTACCCCGGCACCCAGCACCAGCAGCGGCTGCTCCGGGCTTCCCAGGTCGAACTGGCCGCGGAGCATGTGTGCGGCAACGCCCGAAACCCGCCGGTATTCGTCATCGACCCCTTTCAGATGAATGATGGACTGATTCTCGCCATTCTGCAACAGCGCCTTTTCTTCGAGCGTACCGGACAGATAGGCCACACCCGATACCCGGCGGAGACGGGCGAGATCATCGGCCGTAAGCGTCAGGTGCTTGCCCGAGGCAGGACTGATACGGATATCGGGGTAAAAAGAAGAATAAAGCGACTTCACCAGGTCTTCGAAGCCGTTAAAAACGCTCAGCACCAAAATCAAAGCCGCCGCACCCACCAGGATGGCCACAATGGAAATCCATGCGATGATATTGATCGCATTGGTGGACTTTTTGGCTTTGAAATAGCGCCAGGCGAAGAGAAAGTTCATGCGAAGAAGGAATAAAGAACAGGGAACAAAGAACAGGGAACGGCGAAGGGGGGAAGGAGTTGCCGTCAATCGTTTTCCGGAGCACTTCCTTCTTTATTCGCTGTTCCCTGTTCCTTATTCTTCTGTTCATTCAGTTGTTCATCCTCTTTCTTGATCTGGTCGAAGAGGTTTTCCATCTTAAATACATGGTCGAGGGTATCGTCGTAGAAGAACTTCAGTTCGGGCATCCGGCGCAGTTGTTTGCTGACGCGGGCGGCGAGTTCGCGTTTTACTTCCCAGCCCCTTTCGGTGATCTTCTTCAGGGTTTCCCTGGGGTCGGCCACCTGGAAGAAGCTCAGGTAAATACGGGCTTCGAGCAGGTCAGGGGTTATTTTTACCGCCGACACCGAGATCATCCCGCCATCCATCATGCTCATTCCGAGCCGCCGGAAAATGTCATTAACCTCTTCCTGGATGAGTCCGGCTACCTGCTTCTGTCGTTTTCCTTCCTGCATGATCGGTTGTTTGAACCGGTAAAATTAAGGGAAAGGGGTGAGTGCCGGGAATTGTGAGCGCTGAGCGGTGAGCGGTGAGCTCCCCCGTAGGTAAAAAGCCATTATCCCATTACCCCCTCCTTCAACTCCGCTGCGCTGCGCTCAGGATGTGGCACTTCTCCATTATCCTCATTCCCCCATTAACCTATTACCTTTGCGGCTTCGCCACCGGCGAGCCACCATAAAAAATACGCGCGCATATTCCGCTATCTCCGCCACTATAAAGGGGAGATTACCCTTTATACCGTAACCACGCTCCTGTCGGTCACCTTCTCGCTCGTTTCGATGGGTATGCTTATTCCCTTCTTCAACCTGATTTTCGGCGTCGAAGCGGGCATGGTAAAGCCTTCATCGAACGTGTTCGTGAACACGCTTCAGGAGGTGATGCAGGACCTGGTGCAATCGAAAGGGAAGGTTACCGCACTGTTGTTCATCTGTATCTTTATCATTGTTTCGACCCTGCTGAAAAACACCTTCCTGGTGTTGTCGAACTATATCCTGAATCCCCTCAAGGCGCGCATCGTAGTGCGTATGCGCAACGAGATGTACGACAAAATCCTGCAGTTGCCGATCGGCTACTTTACCGAAAAGCGGAAAGGAGACCTCATCAGCCGGCTAACGAACGATATCGGAGAGGTAGAAGGATCCCTGATCGGCGCCATCGAAGGCTGGGTGCGCGATCCCATTACGATCCTTATCTCGATGGTGATCCTTTTTACCACCAGCTGGCAGCTCACCTTGTTTGTTTTGATTTGCCTTCCGGTTGTGGGAATACTGATCGGGCGCACCACGCGTTCGCTGCGAACGCAAAGCAATGAGCAGGCCGAATTGTATGGCGAATCGATGTCGGTGCTGGATGAAACGCTGGGCGGACTCCGGGTAATCAAAGCCTTCAACCTTGAAAAACTGATGCAGGGCCGCTTCCACGGCAATGGCGCCCGCCTCCTTCGCGTAAAAAATCTGGTATCGCGCCGTCGCGATGTGGCCTCTCCCCTTTCGGAAACACTGGGCATCGTAGTATTCTGCGCCATCCTGTATTTCGGCGGACGTTTGATCCTTTCAGGCGGCATTCCGCTCTCGGCCGCGCATTTTGTCTTCTACCTCGGCACGTTCTACACCATCATCAACCCGGCAAAGTCTCTTTCCAACTCTTTCAGCAATATGCAGAAAGGCCAGGCAGCCATTGGCCGCATCGAAGAAGTGCTGCAGGCAGAAAATACGGTTGACGACAACCCCAACGGCCGCCTGCTGACCGAATTCACCGATAGCATAGAACTGCGTAACGTTTCGTTTCAGTACGACGGAATTCCCATCCTGGAAGAAATCAACCTCACCATCCGGAAAGGTCAAACCGTAGCGCTGGTGGGATCATCCGGCGCCGGCAAGAGCACGCTGGCCGACCTGGTACCGCGTTTCCACGACGTCAGCGGGGGCGAACTGCTGATCGATGGGGTCAACATCCGGGATTATCGTCTCGAATCGGTACGAAGCCTGATCTCCATCGTTACGCAGGAGCCCATCCTGTTCAACGACACCATCAGCAACAATATCCGGATGGGCAAGCAGGAAGCCACCGGAGCGGAAATCGAAAGGGCTGCCCAAATTGCCAACGCATACAACTACATCAGCCAAAAAGAGCAGGGATTCGATACAAACATCGGTGACCGGGGCACCAAACTGTCGGGCGGCGAGCGCCAGCGTTTGACCATTGCCCGGGCCATCGTCAAAAACCCACCGATCCTCATTCTCGATGAGGCCACCTCCGCGCTCGACACCGAAAGCGAACGCCTGGTGCAGGATGCCATCAACAACATGATGCAGCACCGAACTTCCATTGTGATCGCCCATCGTCTTTCCACCATTCGTCATGCCGACCTGATTGTGGTGCTGCAGAAAGGCAGGATCGTGGAGCGCGGCACGCACGAGGAACTCATGACCCGGCAGGGCTACTACTACCGGCTGGTTCAGATGCAGGAACTCAAGTAGCAGAAAACGGAAACTGTCTTTAGCGGAGCCGGAATAGTAGCAGCGAGCTTCTGACCCCTTTCCTTAGCGCGTATGTCCCTTCCGGGAACGGGCCCTCATACGTAGTAATACGGACAATTGAACCTAAGTATGCCGGTCAGATGCCGGCATTAAAAAGCCCCGGCAGGAGCCGGGGCCGGATATTTTGTTCAGGACGCCTACTTCAGCACCTCCCGTGAGATGACCAGCTTCTGGATTTCGCTCGTACCCTCACCGATGGTGCAGAGCTTGGCATCGCGGTAGTGCTTTTCTACAGGAAAATCTTTGGTATAGCCATAGCCACCGAAAATCTGCACGGCGTCATTGGCTACTTTCACGGCTACTTCTGAAGCATAGTATTTCGCCATTGCCGACTCCTTGGTCATCGGGAGCTTCGACTCCTTGAGGGAGCAGGCCTGGAGGATCAGCATCTCGGAAGCAGCGATCTCCGTTGCCATGTCGGCAAGCTTGAAGGCAATACCCTGGAAATGAGCAATGGGCTTACCGAACTGCTCGCGCTCCTGGGCGTACTGAATGGATGCCTCGTAGGCCCCCTTGGCAATACCCAGCGAGAGGGCCGCAATGGAAATGCGTCCGCCGTCGAGGATCTTCATCGCCTGCCTGAAACCGTCGCCCACTTCGCCAAGGCGGTTGGCATCCGGGATCACACAGTTTTCAAAAATCATCTCGCAGGTTTCAGAGGCCCGCATACCCAACTTATTCTCTTTTTTGCCGGCATTGAAGCCGGGAGTTCCGCGATCCACAATAAAAGCCGTGGCGTTGTTCTTCGCACGGGGTTCGCCGGTGCGGCACATGACCACGGCAACGTCGCCGCTTTTACCGTGTGTGATCCAGTTTTTGGTGCCGTTGATGATCCAGTTGTCGCCATCCCGGACCGCAGTCGTTTGCATATTACCTGCGTCCGAACCGGTATTGGGCTCGGTAAGTCCCCAGGCGCCGATCCACTCGGCCGTAGCCAGCTTGGGCAGGTATTTCCGCTTCTGCTCTTCGTTGCCGAAACTCATGATATGCCCGGTGCAGAGCGAGTTATGTGCAGCCACGCTGAGGCCGATGGAACCGCACACCTTGGCAATTTCTTCGATCACCACTTTGTATTCAAAGTAAGAAAGTCCGGCACCACCGTATTCTTCCGGCACCAGCACGCCCATCATACCGAGTTGGCCGAGCTGCTTGAAAATTTCTATGGGAAACTCCTGGCTTTCGTCCCAGTCCATGACGCGGGGCTTGATATGCTGAAGGGCAAAGTCGCGGGCGGTTTGTGCCACCTGCTGTGTTATCTCGGATGTAGCAAAATTCATAGTGCAATCGTTAAAAGCGCTGCGAAGATAAGGCAGGAGTGATTAGCAGATGTGCAGATTAGCAGATGTGCAGATTAACAAATCAGCACATAGGCACATCAGCACATTACCACCAGTCCGTCATAGGCCAGGTGCATTCCATCGGGCAATGCGGCTTCTACTTCTGCATGACGGCCGAGCTGATGCGAGATATGGGTAAAATAGGCACGGGGAATGTTGAGTTCGCGCACCAGGGTCATGGCTTCCAGCAAGGTGAAGTGCGATATGTGCTTTTCGTGCCGCAGGGCGTTCACCACCAGCACCTCGGAGCCACGGATCTTCTCTTTCTCCTCTTCATCGATGCGGTTGGCATCGGTGATGTAAGTGAAGTTTCCAAAGCGAAAGCCGAGTACGGGCATGCGCAGGTGCCACACCTGGATGGGCTGGATGGATATATCGCCAACCAGGAACGGCTCTTCGCCGATGGTGTTGAGTTCGAGCTGCGGCACACCGGGATACTTCTTGTCAGCAAATGCATAGGCAAACTCCCGCATGATCCCTTCGGTGGTAAGTGTATTGGCATAAAGGTTCATGGCGCCTTCCTGGAAAAAGTTGAAGGCACGAACATCATCGAGGCCGGCGATATGATCTTTATGAGGATGCGTGAACAGAACACCATCAAGCGTCTTAACGCCGGCACGGAGCATCTGGCAGCGAAAGTCGGGACCGGTATCGATCACCAGTGTCGTACTTTCGGATTGCACCAGGAGGGCGCTGCGCAGGCGATTGTCGCGCGGATCCGCAGAACTACAAACCGCGCAATCGCAGGCGATCATGGGAACGCCTGAAGAGGTACCTGTACCAAGAAAAGTGAAGCGCAAGGTGACTATATGTTTTTTATTCTATTGGTTGTGCTGAGTATTCCCGACCTCACTCCCGGCCCCCATCCGATTCGAAGCGGGAAGGCTGACGCCCGCAACACGGCCTCTCTCCTTACTCCTCACGTTCTTTCTCCTCACGTTCTCTCTCCTCACGTTCTTTCTCCTCAAACTTCAGTTCTTCCTGCGCAGCCCGGTAGCGGCCCATGATGTCGGCAAACCATTTTTTGCTTTCAGGCGTGAGTGCTTCCGCATCGATCCGTAATTGGGGAATCAGGTCGATCATCGTGTTGATACGGCCTTCGAGCTGAAGAAACTTGTTGAGCACCACCACCTTGCGGTCTTCCAAAATGCAGAAGCCGCTTTGAAAAGAGCCGCGCTCGTAGCGCACGATATAGCCCGCTTCTTCGGCGATGGCCTCAATCTTGTCGAGGGTGGTTTGCGTGTACTTCATGGAGCAAATTTAGAAAAAGAGGGGCGCTTTCACGCGGCGGCAGGGGGCGCCGCAGCGGAAGGGTAAGGGGGCAAGGCGGCGGCTTCGCGTCGGTGCACCGATGCAAGAACGAATGTGCCTACTTACTTACCATCTGAATCACCGGCACAATCATCTCTTCGAGGCTCACGCCGCCGTGCTGGAAGGTGTTACGGTAATAGTTTACATAATGATTGTAGTTATTCGGGTAGCACAGAAACACATCCTCTCCGGCGAAGATGTAGCTCGAGTTGATGGTCGGTGAGGGCAGTCCGCCTTCCTTGGGATCGCGGAAAGCCAGCACTTCTTTCGGATCGTAGTTCAGGTTGCGGCCATGTTTGTATCGGAGGTTGGTGGTGGTCTGCTTGTCGCCGATCACTTTTACGGGCGTCTTCACCCGCACCGAACCATGATCGGTGGCCAGCACAATGCGGATGCCCTTGTCGGCGATCTTGCGCAATGCCTGGTAAAGCGGCGAGTGCAGGAACCAGGAGGCCGTAACACTGCGGTAGCTCTGCTCATCACCGGCAAGCTCCTTCAGCACTTCCATTTCCGTACGGGCATGCGACAGCATATCCACGAATTTGTAAACGATCACGTTCAGGTCATTGTGCAACAGGTTATGCACATTATGAACCAGGTCGAGGCCGGCCTGGTTGTTCAGCACCTTGGTGTAGGATACTTTCCGATCGCCATGGCCAACCGACTTGAGCTGGGCGCGCAGCAGTTCTTCTTCATGCAGGTTCTTCCCGCCTTCATCGTCGTCATTTTTCCAGAACTGGGGAAACTTCTTTTCGATCTCCCCGGGCAGCATACCGGAGAAGATGGCATTACGGGCATAATGGGTGGCCGTGGGCAGGATGCTGTAAAAAGTGTCTTCTTCTAGGATACGGAAACTTTCGGCAAATATGGGCTGAATGGCTCTCCACTGATCGAAGCGGAGATTGTCGACCAGCACGAAAAAAAGCGGGGTTCCTTTCTGCAATTGCGGCAACACCTTCTCGCGCAACAGGGTGTGCGATAGTATCGGGCGCTCCTTTGCCTTCGGTGAAAGCCAGTTTGTATAATTACGGCTGATGAACTTGAAGAACTCGGTATTGGCCTCACTTTTCTGCGACTGCAACACTTCCTGCATCTCCGGAGAGTCGCTCTGCTGCAGGCTCAGCTCCCAGCGCACCAGTTCCTTGTAGATGCCCATCCATTCGTTGAAATCGGGATTGGAGTTAAGTGCCATGAACCGGTTACGGAACTGCTGCTGGTAAGCAGTGGTGGTGCGCTCGGCCACAAGCCGGCGGTTATCGATGATTTTTTTGAGCGACAGCAGCACCTGGTTCGGATTCACGGGCTTGATCAGATAGTCAGAAATCTGCGAGCCGATGGCTTCGTCCATCAGGTTTTCCGTTTCGTTCTTGGTGATCAGCACCACCGGTATCTGGTCGTTGTACTCCTTGATCTTGGCAAGCGTTTCGAGCCCGGTCAGTCCCGGCATGCTCTCATCCATCAGCACCACATCCACCAAATGCTCCTTCACATAATCAATGGCATCGAAGCCGTTGGTGAGCGTGTGCACGTCGTAGCCTTTGTTTTCTAAAAATTTCTTCTGCGATTGCAGGCTTTCGATCTCGTCGTCTACCCAGAGTATCTTTGCTAATGCCATAGTTGTTGAATATCGAATAAAGAATAGCGAATATCGAAGTTGATGGAAGAAGTTCAGAAGCCGAACAGACGAAGGTAGTTCCACTTCCGTCGATATTCGATATTCCGTGTTCGTTATTCGATATTCCCAAATGTAGTCATTCTGCTCACCTAATTTTGCCCCTTAACATTTCCCCGCATGGCTTATGTACGCAAGATCATCAACGACCCGGTGTACGGTTTCATCACGGTAGACGATCCGCTGATTTTTGAGATCATCGCACATCCCTACTACCAGCGCCTGCGGCGGATCCACCAGATGGCCTTTGCCTCCCTGGTATACCCGGGAGCCGTACATACCCGCCTGCATCACTCGCTGGGCGCCTACCACCTCATGGGTCTGGCCCTTGCCGAACTGCGCAACAAGGGGGTCGATATCACGCCTGCCGAAGAACAGGGCGCCAAAATAGCCATCCTCCTCCACGACATCGGACATGGCCCCTACTCGCATGCACTCGAGCGAAAGCTGATCAAAGGCGTGCATCATGAAGAGATTTCCGACCTGATCCTCCAGCTGCTCAATGAGCAGTTCAGCGGCCGCCTCGCAACGGCCATCGCCATCTTCCGGGGCGAGTACCCGAAGCAATTCCTGCACCAGCTGGTATCGGGTCAGCTCGATGTAGACCGGATGGATTACCTCACGCGCGACTCCTTTTTCACCGGAGTATCGGAGGGCGTCATCGGCTACGACCGCATCCTGAAGATGCTGACCGTGCACGAAGGCGAGCTGGTGATCGAGGAAAAGGCCATTTACTCCGTAGAGAAATTCCTGGTTGCCCGGAGGCTGATGTACTGGCAGGTTTACCTGCACAAAGCCGTAGTGGCGGCCGAAAAAATGCTGGTCCGGATCATCGAACGGGCCGGTGAACTCATCGCGGCAGGCATTGAGCTGAACGCGGTTTCCAACAACCTCGACTTCTTCCTCAAGGAACACCAGCCCGACGGCAATTTTATCCGCCACCTGGAGCGTTTTGCCCAGCTCGACGACACCGACGTGCTTTGCTCCATTAAAAACTGGTGCGGCCACTTCGATCCGGTGCTTTCCCGCCTCTGCAAGGGGCTGGTGGAGCGGCGCCTGCTGAAGATCCGTTTTCAGCCAGAACCCTTCGACCCACAGCTGCTGGAAGCCCTGCGCAAGGACGTCGCCTCCCGCCTGGCAATTTCCGAAACGGAGGCCGCCTATTTCGTTTTTACGGGCGAAGCGCAGAATACCACCTACAATCCAAACGACGAGCGCATCCGGGTTCTGTTCAAGGATGGCACCGTCACCGACATCTCCCATGTCGATAACGCGCTGATTCATCAGCAGCTAGCAGCCCCTGTCAAAAAATACTACCTTTGCCACCTGAGATAAGCTTGAATTGAGCCTGTCGAACTACAAAATCAAAGGTCAAAAAGCTTCGAACAACAAGGCTGCTTGCCCCGGGGGTGCTTTTTTTTGACTTTTGAATTTTTACTTTTTACTTTTAGAACATGCAGTTTACCGCCGCCCAGATCTCCATATTGCTCAACGGGAAAATTGAGGGGAATGCCGACGCTACGGTATCTTCTTTCGGGAAGATAGAAGAAGCACAGGAGGGGCAACTCACCTTTTTTGCCAACCCCAAATACGAAGACTACCTCTATACTACCCAGGCGTCGATTGCCATTATCAACGAAGGATATGAGCTCCGCCAGCCCGTACGGCCGACGCTGATCCGTGTGGCCGACGCCTATAGTGCTTTTGCACAGCTGCTGAGCAAGTACCAGGAAATGGCCACCCAGCAGATGAAGGGCATTCAGCAGCCCAGCTTTATCGCCCCCAGTGCGCGCATCGGCGCCGATGTTTTTGTGGGGGCCTTTTCCTACATCGGCGAAAACGTCACGATCGGCAATAATACCAAGGTGTTTCCGGGCTGCTTCATCGGCGACAACGTGGTGATCGGGGAAAACTGTATCCTGCACCCGGGCGTAAAGGTCTACCATGATTGCTCCCTGGGTAACGGTGTGACCATCCATGCCGGCACCGTGGTAGGCGGCGATGGATTCGGTTTTGCGCCACAGGCCGACGGATCCTTCAAAAAAGTTCCCCAGATCGGCAATGTGGTGATTGAAGACAATGTAGAGGTAGGCGCAAACACCACTATCGACCGGGCCACCATGGGATCAACCGTTATCCGGGCCGGCGCCAAACTCGACAACCTCATCCAGATAGCCCATAACGTGGAGGTAGGCAATAGTACGGTCATTGCCGCCCAGGCGGGCGTTTCGGGTTCCACCAAGATCGGCAGCAACGTGATGATCGGCGGACAGGCCGGCCTGGTAGGACATATCCAGATTGCCGACGGTTCCCGCATTAATGCCCAGAGTGGCGTCAGTAAATCACTTAAAGAACCTTATTCTTCTGTAACGGGCTCTCCTGCAGCCGATTACACCAGCGCCCTCCGCAGCCAGGCTGTTTTCCGGAACCTTCCTGAACTGGAGAAGCGGATCCACGAACTGGAGAAAATCATAAAGCAACTTACGCAGGACAAGGTTTCCGATCTGAAATCACAACATTGAAACCTGCTAAAGAAAAACACCGCCACCTCTGGCAAATGGCCTGGTAGCGGTGTTTTTTATGTTCCTGACCGGACGGATCAGCTGTGCACCCCATGATGGCGGCAATGATGCAGCATTCTTTGGGCAACGCCCAGCAGCAGCTCAAAACTGACCGGCTTGGTGATGTATTCTACCTGGCCGCCCCGGAAAAAGAGCCGGTCCAAAGGGCTGTTCGACGTGCTGAAAACAACTACCGGAATCTGCGCCAGTTTGGGGTTGCTCCGGATTTGCTGGAACGTTCTGCGCCCGTCCATACGGGGCATATTGATATCCAGCACGATCAAACAGGGCAGTTCGCCCACGGCGCTCAGGAGATGCAGCAGTTCGAGGGCTTCCACCCCATCAACAGCCTCCAGCAGGCGGTAATCTGCTCCCAGGCGGTCCATCGCCTTCCGGAGCAGCTGCAGATCGTCCTGATCATCGTCTACATAAAGGATAGAATGAGCGTGTGGTTCGTGTTTCATAGTGGAGACACAAAGGTCTGCCAGGAGCTCATTCTGTTCAGGAAAGGTCGGTGAAAGGGCCCGAATGCAAGCCCAGTAAGGTATTTCCGGCTCAACCAACAGATGGCTCAACCAACGGAACTTTCCGAAGGGGTTTCGCCGCACAGGCCGGCCAGCCGGGTCACCAACCGCACCCACTCGCTGTACACATCGGGTTTTGCGATCAGTTCAACACCCGGCGAATGCAGCACTTCCCGCTCCATCAGTTCCATGGAACTTGAGAAGTACTTGACCGGGATCAGGCGGAAACGCTCGTCAGCCTGCAGGAGGGCATAGGTTTCCGGACCGGAAATTACCGGGTTTTTCAAGTCGAGCAGGATCAGGCCGGGGGGAGCTTCGGGGTGGAGGTGCAGGAACCGGAGCAATTCCTGACCGTTGGGGAATGCCTGTACCTTCAATCGTAGCGTTTCTGCCACTTCCTGAAAGAGTTCCACATCTTCCTCGTCGTCCTCCACGTACGCCAGGTAGCGTTGCGCAGGGGGGTGCATACACGTCATGGAGCGCATTCCTGCAATTTCCGTGCTAGGCTCGGCCCTCCGCTCCGGAGGCTCCCCGGGAGGCACAGGGCAAGGGCCTTCACCGGCCTACTTTTAACGGTTTCACCCTTGTCGAACGGGCCATTTTCGGTATCTTCGCCGGAACCCAAAAAGGCCGTGGAAATGGCTTTATATCTCCTTGAAAATGAGTGAAATCTTAGATACCCAGACCAGCATTCCCGTCCCTGCGCCCCCGGCCAATTATGGAGCCGACAGCATCCAGGTCCTCGAAGGCCTTGAAGCAGTGCGCAAGCGCCCGGCGATGTACATCGGCGACATCGGCGTGAAAGGCCTCCACCACCTGGTGTATGAGGTGGTCGACAACTCGATCGACGAAGCCCTCGCCGGCCACTGTAAAAATATCGTAGTCACCATCCACGAAGACAACTCCGTTTCGGTGGAAGACGATGGGCGCGGCATCCCGACAGCCATGCACACCAAAGAGAAGCGTTCGGCGCTGGAGGTGGTGATGACCGTGCTGCACGCAGGCGGTAAATTCGACAAAGACTCCTATAAAGTCTCCGGCGGTCTGCATGGTGTGGGTGTATCCTGCGTGAACGCGCTCTCCACCAAGCTGCATGTAACCGTATTTCGTGAAGGCAGGATCTACGAGCAGGAATATGCGATCGGCGCCCCCCAGTACCCGGTTCGTGAAATCGGCGTAACGGAGCGCCGCGGCACCACGGTGCATTTCTGGCCCGACAGCACCATCTTTACCTCTACCGTTTATAACAAAGACATCCTCGAAGGGCGCCTGCGCGAGTTGAGCTTCCTGAACAAGGGTCTGCGCATCACCCTCAACGACCTGCGGGAAAAAGACGAGGAAGCCGGCCTGACCTTTTCCAAAACCTTTTTCAGCGAAGGCGGTATCCCCGAGTTCGTTCAGATGCTCGATGAGCATGCGGGCCGCACGCCGCTGATCCCGAAGCCGCTTTACGTAGAAGGTCGTGACGAAAAGGCCAACGTGGCCGTGGAAGTGGCCATGAGCTACAACGACTCCTACAGCGAACACATCTACTCCTACGTCAATAACATCAACACCATTGAAGGCGGCACGCACGTAACGGGCTTTCGCCAGGCGCTGACCCGCGTTTTCAAGAAGTATGGCGATGAGCAGGGACTCTTCGAAAAAGCCAAGGTGCAGATCGAAGGGGATGATTTCCGCGAAGGACTTTCAGCGATCGTCAGCGTAAAAGTGCCGGAACCGCAGTTTGAAGGCCAGACGAAGACCAAGCTGGGCAACAGTGAGGTAGCCGGCATCGTCAACACCACAGTGGCCCGCGTCATTGAGGCCTTCCTGGAAGAAAACCCGAAAGACGCCAAGAACATCATCCAAAAGGTTATCCTGGCAGCACAGGCCCGCGCCGCGGCCAAGAAGGCCCGGGAGATGGTACAGCGCAAGAGCGTGCTCTCCGGCGGCGGCTTACCCGGCAAACTGGCCGATTGCTCCGAGCGCGACCCGGATAAATGCGAGCTCTACCTGGTGGAAGGTGATTCGGCCGGTGGCACCGCCAAGCAGGGCCGCGACCGCTCTTTCCAGGCCATCCTGCCCCTCCGCGGTAAGATCCTGAACGTAGAGAAGGCCATGGAGCACAAGATCTACGAGAACGAAGAAATCCGCAACATCTACACCGCCCTGGGTGTAACCGTTGGCACGGAAGACGATAAGAAAGCACTCAACATCACCAAGCTCCGCTACCACAAGCTGATCATCATGACCGATGCCGACGTGGACGGCAGCCACATTGCCACGCTGATCCTGACCTTCATCTACCGCTACATGAAAGAGCTGGTGGAGCACGGATACGTGTACCTGGCGCAGCCCCCGCTCTACCTCGTGAAAAAAGGCAAGGAAGCGGTTTATGCCTACAATGAGGAGCAGCGCCGCCAGGTGGTGGAGCGGCTTGCCAACGGCAATGAAGGTTCGGTGAACATCCAGCGCTACAAGGGTCTGGGTGAGATGAACGCCGAGCAGCTCTGGGAAACTACGATGAATCCCTCCACGCGTACCCTGAAGCAGGTAACCATCGAAAGCGCCGCCGAGGCCGACCGCATCTTCAGCATGCTGATGGGTGACGAAGTGGCCCCCCGCCGCGAATTCATCGAGAGCCACGCCAAGTATGCCCGCATCGATGTATAATCGTCCACTACTTTTGATAAAATAGCTGCCCCGGGGCAGCTATTTTTTTGGGAATGCCGGAGGCACAAAGACGTGGAGTTGTTTCGTGACTTCCTGTCTTTGTGTCTTCGCTGCCTGCAAGATGCAAGCGGATCGCGAACCGCTCTTCATTATCCGTTGTCGGCGAGGCGGGCACCGGTGTAAATTGCCGGCATGAGAATCTGCCTGCTTCTTTGCCTGAGCCTGGTCCTGCAGTTTGCACAAGCGCAGGGCCTGCTGAAAGGCACTGTTGTAGACGATGCCAGCGGACAAGCCCTGGCGGGCGCCAGTGTATTTTTGAGCAATACGTCGGCAGGCACAATCGCCAACAGCTCCGGGAATTTTGAACTGTATATCCCCGCCGGAAAGTACGACCTGATCGCTTCATCAGTGGGGTATGAAACCTTCAGCGGGCCTGTCAACGCAGGTGCCCTGCCCGAGCGACTGACGATCCGGCTGAAGCAGAAGCCCAGGGAGTTGGAACAGGTAGTCGTTGCACTGGAGAAAGACGGCTGGCAGCGCTGGGGCCGATTCTTCCTCGAATCCTTTATCGGCACTTCTGTCCAGGGTTTGTCTTGCCGCCTGCGCAACCCCGAAACGCTCCGCTTCTTCAACGATAAGGAAAAGGGGGTGCTGACCGTAGTTGCCCGGGAGCCCCTGATCATCGAAAACAAAGCCCTCGGCTATCGCATCCATTACCAACTGGAAGAATTCACCTACAGTTTTCGTGACCGGTACCTCCTGTATACCGGCTTTCCGCTGTTCGAACCGATGACCGGATCGGCATCGAAGCAGCGCCGATGGGAAAACGCGCGCGCATCGGTTTACGCAGGTTCGCTGATGCACTTTATGCGCAGCCTCTACCGCAATCGCCTGCGCCAGGATGGCTTCCGGCTTTACCGCCAGCGCAAGATGCCCAACCTGAAGGAAGTGCGGAGTCAGGAACGGCTGCCGCAGGGACGCATCTACTGCATGAAAAGCGGCGCGCGCTTCCGTTGCGATGTGCCCGACGATACCATCCGGGCCTACCAGGAATACATCGGCAATGACGAGATTACCAGATTCACAGATAACAAGCGCCTTAGCGGCGACAGCATTGCTTATGCAGGTGACAGCACCACCGCCGTGCTCGACTTTACGGATTACCTGGTGGTGATTTATGACGAAGCGCAAACACCGGCCGAATACCGCAAACAGGTCGTCCAAGGCAACTATGCCATGCAATCGGAAATTGTCCTGATCAATGGACGCCCGGTAGCGGTAGAAGCCAATGGCGCATTCTTCAACCCGGTAGACCTGCTCACCACGGGCTGGTGGGCCTGGTCGGAAAAGGCCGGAACGATGCTGCCCTTTGACTACCAGCCGCCGGAGCCGAAAACCGGGCAGGAGAAGCGTTAAACGGAACGAGTAAGATCACCGGCAGCAGGCGCCGACAACCACCTACTCTTTTGTTGCGAGCTTGCCGGCGGTTTCCTTGACTTCATCCGGCGCGGCCTTGTCTTTCAGGATAAGATCGGAATACCGTTTCATATTGGTCTTGTCGCCGTTCAGGTAATACAATACCAGGAGCGCCAGGTTTTTGTGATAGGCGAGGCCGGTATCTTTCGGACCCAGAACATACTTGTTGACACGAGTGATGAAGTCGGGCAATCTGTTCTCGGAGGCAATGAGGCGGTAGTGCTTCATCACCAGGTCGGAGAGTTCTGCCGCGCGCAGACCGGGCATGCTGACCAGTGAGGCCAATTCACCAACAGCCCGCTTGTTCTCTTCGGTCTGCGTATAATACACCACCTTCAACTTGCGGGTTTCAGTACCGGCCTGTGCAGGGAAATACTTGCGTACGGTATTTTCCAGCGTCCTGAAATTAATGGTATCGCCTGCGGCTGCCATTTCCAGTCCATGACGCAATACCCGGCGCAACAAAGCCTCGTCGTAGTCGGGCAGGCTGCGACCGATACGCAGGGCATAGGTCGCTTTGTTTTGCTGCAGCTTCTGAATGCCGGGGCCGTCAAGCAGCGCATGATCGAGCATCAGTTCAATCAGGTCGCGATCGGGTTCCACTCCGCTTTTACCATGGAGGTAGCCGGCAACAAGTCCTTCGAGGCCGGGCTCGTCCATCGATCCGGCCTCATGCACCCACGCATGAAAAGCAGACGGACTGAGTGTTCCGGCCAGGGCCTTCTTCCGCACGGAGTAGTACTGCTTGTCGGGATTCGTTGCATCCGTACCGAGCTGCAGGAAAGCATCGGCTTCCATCGCACCGATTTTTTTATGCACCACTTCGCCATCACCATTGATGAAAAACAGGGTCGGATACGACTGCACGCCCAGGTCTTTGGCCAGCTGCACGCCCTCCCCTTCTTCCATATCCATTTTTACATTGAGGAACGACTGGTTATAGAACTGACCCACCTTTTCATCGGTGAACACATTCTTCTGGAGATACTTACAGGGGCCGCACCAGGTGGCATAGGCATCCAGAAAGATCAGCTTGTTTTCCTTCTTTGCCTGAGCCAGAATTTCTTTCCAGGTTTTGCCCTGAACGAAATCAATTCCGGTGGCAGACGCGAAGACGGAAAGCAGCAGGAAAACGGCAAGCAGCAGTATACGGTTCATAAAACGAGCTTGGGTTAAAGGGTAAACGTAGGAAAAGCGTACACGCTATATCCGGCAATTGTTAGTGTTCTGTTAAAGCAGCAAGGTACCGATTGATGGCGATTCGCGGCTCGATCCCCGTAACAGCCCCGCCCCGACCATCTCCGCTGCAACTTACTATCCGCGATCTTCCTTTCTTTGCAGGGTATGTACATTCCTGCCCCCGACCGCTATACCCAAATGCCCTACCGCCGCTGCGGACGGAGCGGCCTGCAACTGCCCGCATGCTCGCTGGGCCTCTGGCACAACTTCGGCGCCACCGATGATTTCGGGCGTTGTCGCTCCATTGTGCGTATGGCGTTCGACAAAGGCATCACGCATTTCGACCTCGCCAACAACTACGGACCGCCGCCGGGTGCTGCCGAAACCACCTTTGGCCGCATCCTGCAGGAAGACCTGGCCCCCTACCGCGAAGAACTGGTCATCTCCACCAAGGCCGGCTGGCCCATGTGGCCCGGGCCCTATGGCGATGGCGGATCTCGTAAGTACCTGACGGCCTCGCTGGACCAAAGCCTGCGGCGCATGGGCCTGGACTATGTAGACATCTTCTATCATCATCGCCCCGACCCGGCTACCCCGCTGGAAGAATCGATGCGGGCACTCGACAGCCTGGTGCGGCAGGGAAAGGCACTTTATGTGGGTATCTCGGCCTACAGTCCGCAGGAAACCAGGGCCGCTGCAGACATCCTGCGCTCCCTGGGCACGCCCCTGCTGGTACATCAACCCCGCTATTCCCTGCTCGACCGGCAGCTGGAGCAAGAAGGCCTTTTGGAGGAACTGGAGCGTCAGGGCATGGGTTGCGTCACCTTTTCGCCCCTGGCACAGGGCCTGCTCACCGATAAATACCTGCAGGGCATTCCACCCGACTCGCGTGCCGCCAGCCAGCGCGGCAACGGAGCCCTTGATGCCGGAGCGCTCGACGAAAACACCATCCGGAAAATCCGCCGGCTGAAAGATCTGGCCGAAAGCCGCGGGCAAACGTTGGCGCAAATGGCCCTGGCCTGGGTACTGCGCGACCAGCGGATCAGTTCCGTCATCCTGGGCGCCAGCCGGCCCGAACAGGTGACCGACTCGCTGCGTTGCCTAGAAATGCCCGCCTTTTCCGCGGCTGAACTGAACGTTATCGACGAGGCACTTCACCCGGAGCCAGCTCAACATTGAAGAAAAATGGCCTTCAATTTGCCGGAATTCACTAGATTTAGACGGAAATAACTTTAAATCCTGACCATATGGCTGACGTACAACTCACCGCCTACAACGTAAAGACTAAAGAAAAGAATGTCCCCATTCAGGACGCTGTCATCACAAAAACGGCCAAAGGCGCCTATATGGTGCAGGGGCATGATGGCAAAGGCAACAAGCTGACGACTCTGTGCAACGAGGAGAAAGCGCTGAATGCGATCAAGGCCGGCGTGGCCAAGCAAGGCTGGTAACCGGATAAAGCCAGAAAATCTTACAGGGCTGCCTTTCATGAGGCAGCCTTTTTTGTTGGGAGGAGACCTGATAAACCTGCCTGCAAGAAGGCGGCGCGGCATCTACCTGCGATACAACCGCAACGACTCGGTTCGCCCGCCGCTGGCAACACGCAAAAGATAGGCTCCCGGTGCATAATGCGTGAGATCGATGGCCAGGCGTTCGGAATAACCGGCAGCCGGGTGTTGCCATTGCCGCAGAAGCCGCCCGGTAGCATCATGCAGGTATAACTGCACCGGCCCCGGAGCAGTCCGGAAGGACAGTTGAAAAATACCATCCGAAGGGTTCGGGTGGATGGTCCAGAGCGGCTCTTCTCCAAAGAACACGGAGCGCACGGTAGACAACTGCTGGCTGCCGTCGCGGTTGCGGATCCGGAGCCGGTAATAATACATACCGCTTTTGTCCGGGCGCGCATCGGCAAACTGATAATTCCATCCGGTGTTCGTGTTTCCCCGGGCCGTCACTGCACCAATGATGCGGAATTGTCCGCTCCGCAGGGCTGCCTCTCCCTCGGCCACCTCAATGACATAATCCGCCACGTCCTCTTCAACGGCTACCTGCCAGTTAAGCAGCGCCTGAGCCGCATTCCGGCGTGCGGTAAAACTCAGCAGGCGAACGGGCAGGGGTTGATCCTGACCGATTCCTCCGGTATTGAACCAGAACTCCGAAAAACTCTTTACCCGGAACTCCGCGTAATAGCCTTTGTCGAAGGGAACGATCGACCGGGCGGGGATACCGATAAAAGTCCACTCACCGCCATTATTGTTGGCAACCGAACTGTCTTCGAGCGCCTGATTGGCATTCGTGTACTTCGACACACCCAGATCATAGGCGCTCGCCGGAGCCGAGCAGGTGGTGCAACCGGTTGCCCGGATCATCAGTTCTGCTTCCCGGTCGGTGAAGTAAAGGCGCAGGGTCACCGAATCGGCCAGGTTCCGGTTCTGGGGTTTCACCGTATAGCTCCGCCCCAGCAGATACTGCTCGTTGGCGAAACGCGAAACCGTGGTATCGATAAAGACGCGCACCTCGGTGGCACCCAGGTTCTGGTTATTGGGTTGCACGGAAGCAAGCAGCTTTCCGCCGCTGACGAAATGCGTCCATCCGGCACCGCTCACGTTCTGGCTCACCGCAGCACTCGTTGCCGTATCAAAAAGAGCAAGCTGGTCGTAAATATGGATGTCGTCGATGGCGATGCCATCACGGGAATAAAATTCATCGGCACGCAGCACGAAGCGCAGTTGAAACACCGGTACACCTTGTGGCAGGGCAATGGTAGCCACCCTCCAGGCAGTATAGTCCTGCCGCACCCAGGAAGGAGCGGAGCCGCTCCGGTTATACCAGTTGGTGCCGCTGCCTGCGTTGCCCAGCACCTGCCAGGTGCTGCCATCCGTCGAATACTCGACCCAGGCCGCATCGCAGATCGAATTGCCGCAGTCTTCGATATCCATAGCGATGCTGAAACTCAGGTGCGGGCTGGCCATTGAGCTCACCGAGAAGAAGGGAGAATAGAGGTAAGACCATTCCCGTTCGTTATAAATACCTCCCAGGCGGGTTTTCCAGGCCTTGCTGCCACTGGCGGCCCTGCGGATCTGCAGGGAGGCGGGCTGTCCCCACTGCCAGCTGGAGCGCTGCCCGCCGGCATACCAATGGGTGCTGCTGCTTTCAAAGTCCTGCAGGTAGGGAAATGCGGAAACGAGGGGGTTATTGGTGACCAGGGTGGTCAGTGTATCATTCTCGCGCTGGTTATCGCCCGGAAAGGATACCACTGCCTGTATCTGGTAAACGCCGGGGGCCGAGAGGTTGGCGGCACCGGCAAATGTATAAACGGCCGAATCGCCCGCAGCCACAGAGGAGAGGGTTTCGTTTACCCAGCTGCCTCCGTTGACACGATAGGCTACGGGAACATTGCTGAGGGGGTTCGAGGAACGATTGCGCACCCGGATGCTGATGGCGGTGGCCGCCGTCAGGCCATAGGTATTCGTGCCCGGGTTGAGCAGCGCCCGCAGCTCCAGGTCATCGCGAAGCTCATAGATGCGGATATCGTCGAACGTATACCCGCGTGCGTTGAAGGGATCGCTGGCCGGGAAAGAACCCTGCTGTCCCCAACGGACCTGGAAGGTGGACGAAAAATTCTGTCCGGCAGTGCGCAGCAGGCGGCTCAGCTCCAGCCCCGAAACAGCAACAAAAGAACCCGCGGCCCCTTGTGCCGAAAAAAGATCCCGCGCTTCGATCCAGGGCGAGCTGCTGCTGCCCCTGATCCAAACCTTGTTGCTGTCTGCAGCGGTTTGCCCGTGATGCATAAAATGAAAATCGAGACGCAGGTCATTCGAATCGGCCCGGAAACGCGACAGGTTGTAGGTGCCCGTGAGCAGGTTGGTACCCGCAGGCGGCGTGGAAAAAGGCACGATCCGGTCCAGGTCCAGCGTAATGGCCCTTTGACCCGAACGCAACATACCACTGTTGACACGGGTGCGAAGGCGGGTGAAGGCCGATCCGCTCTGGTTATAATCATAGCGCGAATCGCCGGCAATGCCTTGTGTGTTGACCCTTACGGATGTTTCCGACAAGGATTCGAAGCCATCGGAAAAAGGCAGGGAAAGCGTGTCGTTCGACAGCTGGCGGAAGCGTGCCACCAGGGTGTCGTTGCTGGCATCGGAATCGCCGGCGCGCTTTACCACTACGGTAATCTGGTAGCTGCCCACCTGCGACAGATCAGCCGATGTGTTGAACGTGTACGTTGTTGTGGTGCGCAGGGCGATTGTAGCCGTGCTGTTTTCCGTAACCCATGGACCGGTATTGACCCGGTACTGAATCTGAAAGCCGGTTAATGCCGTGTACCCCAGGTTACGGACCAGAACCGCCGGACGGTAGGCATTGCTCAACGACACAGGCGTATGCTGGCGGCCGGTAAAGACTGTTGCCGCATCAAAGCCGGCAAGCCGTAAGTCACCATTAAAACCGGGGTTACAGCCTCCGAAAGAAGGTTGACGTGACACCGTCAGCGAACGCCTTCCCGGCTCACCCTGCACCCTTGCCCTTACGGAGAGCAGGTAGACCGTATCGACGGAAAGACCGCGTAGCAAGATTGTTGTATCGGTGGTACTGCTCACCGCGCGGGTAGCATTTCCGCGCAGCAAAAAAACTTCATAATCGGTGGCCCCGCCTACCGGGCGCCAGCGGGCGCGGATGGTTGCTTCGCATTGCTCGGTTGAGCTGGCAAGCACCACCACCGGCTGGCTAATGATGGCAAAGCGCCCGCTCGACGCGTTTTGCCCGTTGCCCTGCTGCAGCACCCGCACCCGTGCCTGCCCGGTCACCACCTGCGGTACCGTCCAGGTGTAGCTGCGTGCCGATGCAGGTAGTGTTGAATCGAGGTTTTGCCAGCTCAGTCCATCATTGGTGGAGAACTGGACCGAGAAGGAACCTGCCGTGTTTCCGGGTGCCTCCCAATGGATATTTACCGATTCTCCCGGAACGAGCCCGCTACCGCCAACCGGATGGGTCAGCTGCAGAGCGCCGGGCACGGGGTCCCAAACCAAAAAGTAATCCTGGCTGCCATTCGTAACGGTGGTGCCCCGTACGCGAAGGGTATAATTGCCGGCAGCCGGCAGGTCAATAACTACCTGTGCTAGGTTGTTGATCCGGTCTATGCCGCGAAAGGCCGGCAGGGCCAGCCCGGCGTTGGACGTATCGAGCCGGTACGGCAGCAGGATGTTCCCCGAAGGATCCACCACCTCCAGGTCGAGATCGTTTACCAGTGTTTTAGCCGCCACGAGTGAAGCCGGCAGATCATGCCAATAGAGCAGCACCTTTAACTGCGCCGTCTGCACCGGCACGGTCACTACCTGTTCCCTGATGGCGCCGTGGGCCAGGGCCTGAACGCTGAAGCGGTTATTCTCGAGCATGTCGTTGCTCCGCACGAGGTTCATCCAGCCATAGCCGTTGCGGTAGTCGGGACCGGCATTGCCCAGGTCGGAAGCGCCGTTGCAGATCAGCGCCTTGAGTAGCCCACCTGGTGGATTTTGCCCTCCCAGCAACTGCCGGTAGCGCTGCACCAGCAGGGCCATCCCTCCGGTGACCGCCGGCGCCGACATGCTCGTACCCGAGTTGCTGCCGTAGCTGGCCGTACCCACGGTCGACAGGATGTTTTCGCCGGGCGCCACGAGTTCGGGCTTGATCCGTCCGTCGCGTACGGGTCCGCGGCTGGAGTTGGCTGCCAGTTGACCGAGAGCGCTTGTAGATCCCACGGTAACGATGTTCTTGGCGCTCTGATGACCGCCCAGCACCGTACGGAAGCCTCCGCCGGCGGCACTGCAATTCACATCACCGCTGTTTCCGGCAGCGAACACATGCAGCAGGTCGGGCAGTGCCAGGGCCTGCTGATCGAGCAGCTGCGCATACATATCGTAGGTCCCATGGTAACTGCAGTTGATGACAAACCCATAGGAGTTATTGGTCAGCACCATACCATGATCCTGGCGGTACTGCGCCGCATTTTCAAGGATGGCGCTGGTCAGCGATGAAATCAGGGTCGCCTGCGGTGCCAGGCCCCGGTACAGCTCCTGCAGGTGGCCGCCGCCGGCAATGATGCCCGAAACATGGGTGCCGTGGTTGTTATAGGTGAGAAACATGCGGCTGATGACCCTCCCCGCAAAATCGGTATGCGTTTGCGGATCCGAATCGTCGCCTACGCCTACCACCACCCCCTCACCGTTGAGCCCCCGGCCACCGCTGGCAAGCGAGGCCTGAAGCGCGGCAGCCCGGGTGGCGCTGCGCACATGCTGGGTGAGCACCTGCGGACGGGGCAGGTCGGCCTGCACATAGCCGACAAAGGGGAGCGCGGCGAGCTCGCGCAAGCGTTCAACAGGCGCCTGCAGCGCTACCACGCCGGCATGCTGCCACTCGAGACCCGCAACCCGGAAGCCGCGCTTTTGCAGCACCACCAGGGCATCGCCAACCGGCATACCCGCAGTGATGCGCACAAGCAGCTGTATGGATCCGCCCGCGCGCAGGGCCCAGGGAGGCAGCTGCGGGCGGAGCAGGTGCATGTCGATTTTCTGTTCGGGGAGCAAAACCCAAATGCCCCGCACGCCCCCCTCCTGCAACAACGGCTGCGAAAGGGGCCCCTCAACCAGGGCGGTGTAGGCATTGTCGGGAACATAGTCCTGCAGCAATATGCCGCGGCTCTCCAGCCACTTTATGGTGGCTGCCGACGGAATCGCCGCAAACTGCAGCAACAGCTGCCGGCGATTGGCAAAAGCGGGTACGCTGCGGTTGATGGAATCAGTGCGGGCAACTGAAAGCTCCGGCACCTGCAGCGGACCGGTTTTCAGCTGAACCGGCATCAACTGCGCACCTGCCCGAACAGCAGTCAGCAACAGCAGGATGACCAGCAGGAATGTTTGCCTCAATGATTTCACTGCCCTAAAAATACGAAAAGGTGATGCCAGGGATGTAAAGCCTTCGGCAAAGCAGGACGGCGGCTAGTTCAAACCCTCCAGCACCACTTTGTGCATGCGTTCGAGGAACTCGTGAACGGCCTGCATGGAGCCTGCCGGTTCCACCACCAGCAGGAAGAGCCGGCCCGCCTGCTTCAGGCGGGCCTTATTGGTGCCGGTCTGCAGGTAATCCAGGATTCTTTTGAACAAATCCGACTCGAAGTAGGGAGAATCAGGACGGTTGATGAAGTAACACTTTAGCGTACTGTCGCGCAGCAGCAGCTTTTCGAAGCCCAATGCCACCGCCAGCTTGCGCACCCGAACGGTCATGAACAGGTCTTCCACTTCGCCGGGAATGGGTCCGAAACGGTCGCGGAACTCTTCTTCCATCGCTTTCAGTTCTGCTTCCGTATCACAGTTATCGAGCCGTGAATAGAGCGCAAGACGTTCGGTAATACTCGCGACATAACTGTCGGGAATGAGAATTTCCTGGTCGGTATCGATGGTGCAATCCTGCACAAAATCGTCCTGCTTCGTAATTTCTTCCTTGAACAGTTCGCGGAACTCCGTGCGTTTGAGTTCGCGGATCGCCTCGTCCAGGATCTTCTGGTAGGTCTCGAAACCGATCTCGGCCATGAAGCCGGTCTGCTCGCCACCCAGCAGGTTACCCGCCCCGCGGATGTCGAGGTCGCGCATGGCGATCTGGAAACCTGAACCGAGCTCGGAATGCTGCTCCAGGGTTTGCAGGCGCTTGCGGCTGTCGGTAGGCAGGGTGCTCATGGGGGGCGCCAGCAGGTAAGCAAAAGCCTTCTTGTTGGAGCGCCCTACCCGCCCCCGCAGCTGGTGCAGGTCGCTCAGGCCAAACTGGTGCGCGTTGTTGATCACGATGGTGTTGACATTCGGAATATCGACACCGCTCTCCACGATATTGGTACACACGAGCACATCATACTTCCGGTCGATGAAGTCGAGGATTCGCTCCTCCAGCTCATGACCTTCGAGCTGGCCATGCGCCCAGCCGATACTCAGGTCCGGACACAGCCCCTGGATCAGGCCGGCCATCTCGGCAAGACCCTGAATGCGGTTATGAATGAAGAACACCTGCCCGCCCCGCTCCGTTTCGAAGTAAATGGCTTCCCGGATGAAATCTTCCTGGAACACCCGCACCTCGGTCTGAATGGGCTGCCGGTTGGGTGGAGGGGTGTTGATGATGCTGAGGTCGCGTGCGCCCATCAGCGAAAACTGAAGGGTCCGCGGAATGGGTGTTGCCGTAAGTGTCAGTGCGTCGATATTGGTACGCAGTGTCTTGATCTTTTCCTTATGCGCCACGCCGAACTTCTGTTCTTCATCGATTACCAGCAGGCCCAGGTTTCTGAAGGTCACATCCTTACTCAGAATGGCATGTGTGCCCACGATGATGTCGATCTTGCCCTCTTCCAGCCGCTTCAGGGTTTCCTTCTTCTCTTTCGCCGACTTGAAACGATTGATATAATCTACCGTCACCGGAAAGTCTTTCAGGCGCTCGCTGAAGGTCTTGTAATGCTGGAAGGCAAGAATGGTCGTTGGCACCAGCACGGCGGCTTGCCGCCCATCCACCACGGCCTTGAAGGCGGCGCGGATGGCGATCTCGGTTTTGCCAAAGCCCACATCACCGCACACACGACGGTCCATCGGCGAGGGCGACTCCATGTCCTTCTTCACATCGGCCGTAGCCTTGCTCTGGTCGGGGGTGTCTTCGTAAATGAAGGAGGCTTCCAGCTCGGTTTGCAGGTAGTTGTCCGGACTGTGCGCAAAGCCCTGCTGCGCCTTTCGCTGCGCATAGAGTTTAATGAGGTCGAAGGCGATTTCCTTGACCTTGGTTTTGGTTTTCTCCTTCAGCTTTTGCCAGGCATCCGAACCCAGTTTGTTGATCTTCGGCACCGATCCTTCTTTGCCGGTGAACTTGGCAATCTTGTGCAGCGAGTTAATATTGACGTACAAAATATCGCTGTCTTTATAGATGATGCGCACGGCCTCCTGCAACTTGCCGTTTACTTCAATCTTCTGCAGGCCGCTGTAAACGCCCACGCCGTGGTCGATATGGGTAACATAATCGCCGGGCTGCAACTCGCGGAGGGTCCGCAGGGTGAGCGCCTTGTTCTTATTGTACGCCTGCTTGACCTTGTATTTGTGGTAGCGCTGAAAGATCTGATGGTCGGTATAGCAAACCAGCTTCAGGTCTTCATCAATAAACCCTTCATGAATGGCCAAGGGCTGCGGCTGAAACTGGATCTCTTCATTGAGATCCTTGAAGATACTGAACAGCCGTTCGGTCTGCTTTGGATTTTCTGCAAAAAGATGGAGGGCGAACTGCTGTTTCTCCCAGCCTTTCAGGTCTTTGATCAGCAGGTCGAACTGCCGGTTGAAGGCCGGCTGCTCTTTGGTGCGGAATTCGATCTCCAGGTCCACCGGGGTTTCGGGGCGCTGCGGACCAAAGTGAATCCGGTGGCGGACGTGCAACGCTTCGCGAAACTGCTGCGGCACCATAAAGTCGGCTGCCGTTACGTCGCGGTGCTCGGGGCCCTCCTCTTCCTCCTCCTTCTTCGGTGCATCGGCACGCAGTTGCAGAAAGAGGCCCAGGTCTTCTTCAGCCGTCAACAAGCGCTCATGAACCAATTCTTCCTCCTGCAGCCACACCACGGTGTAGTCCGGAAGGAACTCCAGGAGCGACACCTTCTGCTCATCCCCGAACTGTGTTTCTACGTTCGGAATGATGGAAACCTGTAGCAGGCGGCGTTCGGAAAGCTGCGTCTCCGGGTCGATGATGCGGATGGAATCGATATCGTTGCCGAACAGTTCGATGCGGTAAGGTTTTTCGTTGCCGAAGGAATATATATCGATGATGCCTCCGCGCACCGCAAACTGCCCGGGCTCATACACGAAGTCGGTCCGCTCGAAGCCATAGCTTACCAGTTTTTCAAAAAGCTCATCGGGCCGGATCACGTCGTTGGTCTTCAGGTGGATGACCGACTCGGAAATCGACCGCGACACCACCACCTTCTCGAACAGGGCTTCGGGGTAGGTAATGAGCATACCGGCGCGGTGACCGGCTGCCGATACCGAGGCAAACTTCATCAGCGCTTCCGTGCGCAGCATCACGTGCGACGAATTGAGGAGGCGGTAATTCTTCCGGTTCTTGAAGGAGGAAGGAAAGTAATAGATGTTCAGGGCTTCGGTAAGACTCTCCAGGGTATTGTGGAAGTAAGCAGCATCCTCGGCATCGTTGCAGATCACCAGGTGGTTGATGCTGCTGCACGAAGGATGAAGAAAAACGGAGGCGGCTACGAAACCAGGCGCGCTGCCCCGCAGCTGGCGCAGCAGAAAAGACCGGGGCTGCGACATGGTGATCCCGTCCACCAGTGAAAATACACGGGGGGATTGCTGGTATGCCTTCAACAGATCCGCAACACTCATCGGGGAGGCAAAGGTAAGGGGGCGGTGTCCAAATCCCCGACCAGGGAGCCGTAAAGTCAAAATTCAAAAGTCAAAACCCTGCAGCCGCGGCTCAGCTGCTGCCTGCCTGTGCCTGAAATCGTAGGGCAACGAAAAAGGGTATCCGAATAACGGACACCCTTTTGGAATTTTGACTTTTGCGTTTTGGCTTACCTACCGCACAATCTGCCGGGCAAACACCTCGCCGCGCTCACCGGTGATGCGCAGGATATAGCTGCCGGGGGGCAGACCGTCGATACCGACCTGGTCGTTCTGGTAGGGACGCTGCTGCCGCAACACCAGCTTTCCGGACATATCATACAGCTCTACCATCATCCGGCGGCTGCCGGTCGTGCCGGTGGCAATGGTCAGACGCTGGTTCATCGAAGAGATGTAGCGGATAAAACCGGGTGTAGCGGTAATGTTGGAGACGCCGGTAGCCAGGGGCAGGCTGGTCGTCCACAGGCCGCGCCCGTGGGTCGACACCATCACCGTACGGTCTGACGCCCGGTACTTGACCATGGTGGCCCGCACGTTGGGGAAGTTGGCATAGGGTGCCCAAACGGTAGCGGCGCCATTCAGCTGGGTCGTAAACCAAACACCGAGTTCGGTTCCGATCAATACACCGCCATTGCCGCCCGAAACCCCATTGAGTTGCACGTTGTCGGGCACAAAGCAGGCCCACCATACCGGCATATCGGGCAGGTTCCCTTCTATGGAGTTGAAGCTGGTGCCGCCATCTGTGCTGAACCAGATGCTGTTTACCCCGAAGTTGGAGCTGGTGACGATCAGCTGCGCCAGGTTTGCCGGGTTCTGCTCCACACAGGAAATGTTGGCATTGCCGGGCATGCCGCTCAGCACGGTGTTGACCGAAACGATGGGGTTATTGGTATGTGCGTTCGCCAGTTGCAACAGCATCGGCTGCTGGTTGCCGCGGGAGCAGCCCAGCCAAACGGTGTTGGCTGTGTTCGGAACTACGCGCACTGCGGTCACCGTGCGCGTGCCCATGGCCGACACAGTAGGCCGGGAGCTGAAAGGGGTTCCTAGCAAGCCGGTTACAAAATAGTAGCGGCCGGCCGCGTCGCCTGCATAAAGGGTCTTGTTGACGTCATCGAGGTCGGAGGGATTGATAAATTGCCCGGTGTTCGGACTGTTGGTGTTGCTGAGCGATACGAAAGCACCGCCGTTGAGGGAGCGGAAATAGCTATTGAAGGTAAAGGAAGAGATCTGCAGGTTGCCATCGGTCTGGTCGATATGCGGTATACCGCCATCGCCGCCGCTGACCGGAGACGTTGTGTTGATGCCCGGCTGGTTGAAGCGCTGGGTATTATTGTCCTGCGCTCCGGCCAGGAAGTAGTTCGGATTGGTGGGATGGAAATCGGCGCCGTAGAACTGCGTTACGTTGTAGGTGTTGTTCTTGTCGACGAAGGTGAGCGAACCAAGGGAAGATGGATTGCTGGCCGAATAGATGCCGCCGTCGTTGCCGACGATGAGCCGGTTGTTGTTGTAGAGCAGCACATGCTGATCCACGTGGACGTTGTTGGCAATCGGGATCCAGTTTTGTCCGCCGTCGATGGAGCGGGCCAGCCTTAATCCGCCCGCCACGACCATATTGGCATCGGCAGGATCAACCGCGATGATGAGGTTGAACCAGTTCTGGGATGCGCCGCCATTGTTCATGGCCGGCGGCGCGGGAAAAGAAGTCCAGGTGGCACCGCCGTCATCGGAACGGAACACGTCGAACGTTTGCGAACTGGCACTGTCCTGGCCCACCAGGTAGAGGCGCTGCGGGTTGGAAGGCGCCACGGCAATGTCGGAACGGAAAACCACGTTTGAATACGGCGGTGTGATGTCCACCCAGGTACCCTCGGTTCCGGTGTTGAGACCGTTGCTGGCCGCCGACTTCAGCACCATGGAGCGCGAAAAGATGCCGAGGGTGCAATAAAGGTCGCCGTTGGGAGCCACTTCGAGGTCGCCGGCGCGACCGGTTCCGAACGGAAGACTGCTCAGGGGCAGTCCGAGCACCTGCGTCCAGGTGTTGCCTCCATCGGTAGAGCGCATCACGCCGCGGTTGAGTGTCGTCGCATTGCGGAGCGACAGGTACAGGTTGTTGTTGTTGTCTTCGACGATGTCCTGGCAGAACTCAAAGTCGGCAGTGGATGGGATTTGTGCCCAGGTAACGCCGCCGTCGGTGGAACGGAACACCCCGGCTCCGCGGGCAGCATCTACGTTGAAGTAACCTTCGCCCGTGCCGGCAAAGAACACGTTTGCATTAGAGCGGCTCTGCCACATGCAGTTTACGGCCAGGTTGGCCATCTTCTCCGCAACCGGGGTCCATACGACGGTGGCCGCATTGAAGTTGGTGGTCCGGAAAATGCCCCCGCTCACAGAGGCGGCAAACACCGTATTGCCCGTTGCGTCGCGCCGGTCTACCAGGATAGCCCGCGTTCTGCCGCCGATATTGACAGGGCCTCTTTCCTGCCATGTAAGGGAAGCCGTTCGGCCGGTGGTTATCATACGGGCCCGCTCGTCTTCGGCCTGCAGCAGACGGCCGGTAGGCACATAGTTGAGCGACAGGTCGCGGGTCATCAGGAACTGCTGGTGCATGGCCAGGTCCATCCCATACTGTTCGAGCTTTTCTTCCTCCTCCTCCGACAACTTGGGAGATGAGCAGGCTACGCATCCAACACAAAGCGCCAGGGTAAGTGCCGCTGAATAAAAACGTTTCATAGCAGTTTATTACTTGGGTAGGGCTCCGATCAGCCGTGTACAGATACGGCTAAATACAAAGCGTCGTTTCAGGAGGCTTCAAATTTAAATCAAAACAGCCCCCGAAGGAGCAGGCAGGCGGAAGTTAGCCCAACAACAGACGCCGGAAGGAGCTTTTCGGCAAATCCTTCCGATTCAGAGACGAAACCGGCAACTGACCCTCCAGGCAGCCCCCTGAGGATGAGCCTTCAGTAAGGGGCAAAAAAGAGGGCCGATAAGAATACCAGCCCTTTTAACCTAAACCGTCCGACAAAAAGTATTTTGCTATAATCAGCTTTCTTTTTCGTAAGTAGCGCTATATCAGCGCCTTCTTGATATTGATTTCCAACACTATGCCAATTCCGGAACCGTCGCGTTTAAAAACGCCAAAACAAATGCTTTAACGCATTTTTGTAGTCACAAACAAATACAGCCCTATGGCTTTGCAACCCTGGCGCACCGGAATCGTAACCCGTATGAAGCAGGAAACGCACAACACGCGGCGCTTCTGGATAAAAATCCCCGAACTGAAGCATTTTGAGTTCGTGCCTGGGCAATTTGTTACACTCGACCTGCCCATTCATGAAAAGCCCAACCGGCGCTGGCGCAGCTATTCCATCGCTTCCTGGCCCGATGGCAGCAATGAATTTGAGCTGCTGATCGTTCGGCTGGAGGGCGGGAGCGGCACCCAGTACCTGTTTGAGGAAGTTCGGGAAGGCTCGGAGCTGAGCCTCCGGGGACCTATGGGCGTGTTCGTACTGCCTCCGGAGCTCGACCGTGACTTGTATTTCATCTGCACCGGCACCGGGGTGGCGCCTTTTCGCAGCATGTTGCAGCATATCCGCCGCAATGGCCAGGCACATCGTAACCTCTACCTGATTTTCGGGACCCGCAGCCGCCACGATTTGTTGTATGCGGAGGAACTGCGCCGGCTCGAGCAGGAACTGCCGGGTTTCCGGTATATGCCCACGCTGTCGCGCGAACAATGGGAAGGCTGCTGCGGCTATGTGCACGGCGTCTACGAACAGTTGCTTGAAGAGCAAAAAGCAGCAAGCGGCAGCCTTCCGCCCGCGCACTTCTACCTCTGCGGCTGGAAGTCGATGGTGGATGAAGCAAAGGAGCGGATCCTGAAACTGGGATATGAGAAGAAGGATGTGTCGCTGGAATTGTACGGGTAAAAGCTGGTAACAGAACAGGGCACACCAAACACCGAACACGGCACCTCCAATAAAGAAGGGAATTCAGCAATTCTGAATTCCCTTCGCTATTCCTCGTTCCTCTGTTCCTTATACTTCTGTTTCCTTTCTTACAGCATCGACTTCAGCACGATTTCCTTCACCTGATCCATCGGCACCCGCTCCTGCTGCATGGTGTCGCGGTAGCGGATCGTTACGGTGCCGTCTTCCTTGGTCTGATGGTCGATGGTCACGCAGAAGGGCGTTCCGATGGCATCCATCCGGCGGTAGCGCTTGCCGATGGTGTCTTTCTCTTCGTAAAAACACTTGAAGGCCGAACGGCATTGGCCCATCAGGCTTTGAGCGATCTCCGGCAAGCCGTCTTTCTTCACCAGCGGCAGCACGGCCAGCTTGATGGGAGCCAGCTTGGGCGGAAACTTCAATACCACGCGGCTGTCCTGCTTTTCTGCCGTGCTCAGGTCCTGCTCTTCGTAGGCTTCGCTCAGCACCAGCATCACCGTACGGTCGACGCCGATCGAGGTTTCAATGACATAGGGGATATAGTTGCCATAGGGCTTTCCGGTAGCCGGATCGATATCGTTGTCGAAGTACTGCATTTTCTTCCTGCTGTACTCCTGGTGGTTGCGCAGGTCGAAATCGGTACGCGAATGGATGCCTTCCACCTCCTTGAAACCGATCGGGAAATTGTATTCGATATCGCAGGCGGCATCGGCTTAATGCGCCAGTTTGATATGATCGTGAAAACGATAGCGATCGGCAGCAATGCCCAGGTCGAGGTGCCACTTCATGCGCTCGGTCTTCCAGTATTCATACCACTCTTTCTGCGTGCCGGGACGGATGAAGAACTGCATCTCCATCTGCTCAAATTCACGCATGCGGAAGATGAACTGGCGCGCGACGATCTCGTTACGGAAGGCCTTTCCGATCTGCGCAATACCGAAGGGGATCTTCATCCTCCCGGTCTTCTGCACATTCAGAAAGTTGACGAAAATACCCTGGGCGGTTTCCGGACGCAGGTAGATGGTATTGTCTCCATCATCGGAAGTAGCACCGAACTCGGTGGAGAACATCAGGTTGAACTGCCGCACATCGGTCCAGTTCACGGTACCCGACACGGCACAGGCTATTTTATGCGTTTCGATCAGCGTCTTCAGTCCGGCGAAGTCATTGGCGGCCAGCAGGGCATCCATCTGCTGTTGCAGGGCATCTGCCTCTTCCTGGCGGCCGGCGTTGGAAAGCTCATCGATCTTTGCTTCGATCAGATGGTCGACCCGGTAGCGCTTCTTGGAGTCTTTATTGTCGATCATCGGGTCGGAGAAGTTGTCGACATGCCCGGAAGCTTTCCAGGTGGTAGGATGCATGAAGATAGCGGCGTCGATGCCCACGATGTTCTCGTACATGCGTGTCATGGAATGCCACCAGTGATCTTTGATGTTCTTCTTGAGTTCTGAGCCCCACTGACCGTAGTCATACACGGCGCCAAGACCATCATAGATTTCCGAGGAGGGGAATATAAAGCCGTATTCCTTGCAATGGGCGATGATCGCCTGGAATTTGTTGCTATCCGTTGCCATAGGGGGCAAAAGTAAGGTTTAGGAGGTTTAGAGGGTTTAGGGAGGTTGGAGAGGTTTAGGCGGTGGGTTAAAAATTTTCGTCGGGTGATCGCTTGTTGAGCCAAAAGACGCAGCAGTGAGTTTCCTTATCTCGAGATGCTGCGTCATGGCCAATTACACCTTACTTACTGATCATTAACGATTAAAAAGGGCGCCCTTTCGGGAGCCCCCACCGGGTGCTGCTTTCACAGACACTCGTTACCGGTCCTTGATTATCTTCTGCGCAGGAGTCCGGCAAAAGCCGCCGCCAGTGCCACGGCTACCGCTTTGACACCGCCGACATGCGTACCCTTGCGCGCCACATCTTCATGTGCGGCATGCGGGTTCCGTGGTCCGCCCATAGCCAGCGCCGGGTAGGGACGTGTTCGCCAGGGCTGTTGCGGATCGGCCGCTACCGGCGCATGAGGCAGCGGCTGCCGCTTGGGTTCGGCCGAAGCCACCACGGAACCCTCCATCGGCACGGCGTATTCATTGGGACGAATGCCCGGACCGTACTCAACCAGGTATTGCTTCGTAAATTCAGCACCGAAGTAGAGGATGAACGAAGAATAGTAGATCCACACGAGCAGTATGATCAGGGAGCCTGCCGATCCGTAGGTGCCGGAAATGTCCGATTTGGAGATATACAGGCCGATGAGGAACTTACCGATCAGGAACAACAGGGCCGTGAAGCCCGCGCCGATCCAGACATCCTTCCATTTGATCCTGGCATCGGGCAGTACTTTGAAAATACCGGCAAACAGTACCGTGGTAATGCCCAGCGTGAGTACGATGTTGAGGATATACAGCAGGATGACGCTGACGCCGGGCACCATCCGCTGAATACGGCCGCCCAATCCTTCAATCACGGCCGTAGCCGCCAGCGATACCAACAGGAGGAAGCCCAGCGTGGCCACCATCCCGAAGGAAATCAGCCGGTTCATGATCACGGCTTTGATACCTGCTTTCGGATGCACCTTCAGGCCCCAGATGCCGTTGATGGAATCCTGCATTTCGCCAAACATGGTGGTGGCGCCAATAAGCAGGGTCACCAGACCGATGATGAGCGATAAGGTACCTTTATTGCTGAGCGAGGCGTTCTGGATCATTTCCTGGATCTGCTTCGCGGCATCGGCGCCCACGATTCCCTGTATTTGCCCGAACAGCTGCCCCGACACCGCTTCCTGACCAAAAAAGAAACCTGCCAGCGAAATGATGACGATCAGCATCGGCGCCAGCGAAAAGACCGTGTAATAGGCAAGGGAAGCGCTGAGCTTGGGTACCTTGTCTTCCGAAAATCCTTTGAATGACTGCTGCAACAGGGGCCACACCGACTTCAATGAAAACTTCTTGTTCATGCCCACACTTTAGTGCGGAATTTTACAAGAAAGGGGCCAAAAGAGTTTTCAGGCACTTTGTGGATGCCTGCGCGCGGGCGAAGAAAAGCCCCCTGCGCAAAACAGGAGCAGGGAACGGAGGAGCAGGAGTCCGGAACACAGCAACTGCATCCGCTGACGCGCAACCAGCCTATCGTTCCGGCGTTTCAGGGCAGCGCCGGGATCGCCGGACCAGGCAATGGCCAGCGCCGGCACGACGGCGGAGTAGTTGTCGAACGATGCTTCGTCTGATGGAAAATACCAGACCGAAACCGGCGAACCACGCTTGTAGTAATACGGAGGGGCCGTCTGTACCAGCCCGTACTCTTCTTCCTGAACCGAAAACTGCGCCTCCACCCCGGAAAACCGGTAATGCCGGTACTCGGTACGATAACGCGATGAAGTAACGACGGCCTTCGAAATGGATCGCAGCTGCAGGCCGGAAGCCAGCTTCAGCTGATTGATGCTGAGCCGGCCCGAAGCGCTGAAAAAAAGCACACCGGCATAAACCGCATACAACAGCGAAGCCCAGACCAGCGCACCTGCAACACCCGACCGCTCTGTATACAATTTCCACCGTTGCAGCAGGGGCAACGCAACCAGATACAGTAAACTGACCCACGACAGAAGGAAGTAGCCGGCACCGATCAGTACCAGGAAAAAGTAAGACCAGACCGAATGCGCATAAAACTGTCCGTACAGTTCGGTCAGGGCGACCACCTGCAGCGGCAGGATGAGCAAGAGCGCTTTTGCCGAACGGCGCCGGCTGGCGCGGGGATTGGCGGCCTGCACCTCCGCATAGATCCGCTCTGCCTCATCGTTGGGCAGACCGAAGTCGCGGGCGATGATCTGGGGGATATCTGCCGACAGGTCATTGGAGTCGAAAAGAAGCTGCGCGTATTCGCGGGCTTTCTCCCTCCGCATTTCCGGATCCAGCTGATCGTAGTTCAAGAGGCTTGCTTTCGCCAAAGATAACCGGTGCGGCAGGGAACCCGACCTTCGAAGCGGCGCAGTAATGCTTCCGGCATAATCGCTTTACCCTAATTTCGGCGCACAAGAACCGAACTATGTATTTCCATGCTTCCGACATCGATGCCCGCCGCGAGCGGCTTGCCGCCCGGTGGAATGAACTCCTGAGCTCCGACGAAGCCGTGCTGGTGCATTGCGGCGAGCCGATGCAAAAGCCGGGCGGCCTCGATCAGAACTATCCTTTTCTGCCGCATCCCGCCTATTTCTGGCTCACGGGCCGCCGCCGCGAAGGCGAAGCCGTTCTCTACAGCCCCTCGCTGGGTTGGGTGGAGTTTCAAAGAGGTATCGGACCGGACGAGGCGGTGTGGGAAGGCCCCCGCCAGGACCTTCTGGTAGATCGGCCGGGGCGCAGTGCCGGGGACCTGAACGCGTTTACAGACGGGCAAAAGTTCAGCGCACTCTACCACCTGGGACAGCATGCTGCTCCGGCAGAAGGCAAAACATTCGAACTACGCACAGCACTCGATCGCACCCGGCGTGCCAAGGATGAGGCGGAAGTGCGCCTGATCCGCGAACTGGCAGACATCGCCCGTCATGGTTATGAGCGCATCGCCGAAACAGTGCGCCCGGGCATCACCGAGCAGGACCTTCGGATGGCTTTCGAAAATGAAATCATCCGCCGCGGTGCAACAGGTGTGCCCTATGAAAGCATCGTAGGCAGTGGCCCCAACTCGGCCATTCTCCACTTCCCGCCGACGCTGAAAGTGATGCAGGAAGGCGAACTGGTACTGGTAGATGCCGGCGCCGAGCGCTTTGACTACTGTGTCGACATCACCCGCATGTTTTCCACGACAGCGCCATCGCAGCAACAGAGAGATCTGTACCACCTGGTTCTGCGTGCCCATGGGGAATGCATGGACCGTTGCCAGGCCGGCACCGAATGGCGGGATGTGCACCTGCATGCCGCCCGTGTGATTACGGAAGGACTGCAGCAGCTGAACATCCTGAAAGGCGACATCGACGGGCTCATGGAGCAGGAAGCCTCCAGCGTCTTCTTCCCGCATGGAGTAGGTCACCAGGTAGGATTACGGGTGCGGGACACCGGTCATGCAGAAAACCTGGACCCAAAGAAATACAATGGCGCCCGCCTGCGGGTAGACCTCCCGCTGGAAGAAAACTTCCTCGTCACGGTAGAGCCTGGCTGCTACTTCATCCCGGCCCTGCTCGACGACCCGGCCATACGCGAACGCTTCGCAGGCGTCGTAGACTTCGACGAAGCGGAAAAATGGAAGCCTATTGGCGGTGTACGCATCGAAGACAACATCCTCGTGAAGCAGAACGGCTATGTGAACCTTACCATCGACGTACCCAAACATTTCGCCCGATGATCTTGTGCGACATCCTGCTTCATGGCGGAAAGGAGTATCCGCTTCCTGTAGAACTGCTGGAGGTGTTTTTCGCAAAATACCCCGCCAAACGACCGGCAGGTAAAGGGCGCAGCTATCAGGCAGTGTATCGGTTTGAAGAGGAAGAGCTGCGGGTGCACGACCTGCTGGTGCCCGATGCACGTAACCTCCGCACCGGCCTGCGTTCCATCCTCAATGAAAACATCGAACCCGAAGACCGCGGCATCACCCATTTCTCCGGCCTGATCTTGCTGCACCCGGCCTACAAAAATGGTCAGCCGGTGCCCTTCAATGGAAAAGGAAGTTACACCCTGCTGGAGGTACGCCGGGGTCGCCTGCGGGCGGAGAAATCATTCGAAGCTGCACGGCTGGATCAGTTCAAGAAGGACCAGTTCGCGTATTTCCAGATCACCGATGATTATGAAACACTGAAAGCGGAAGCTAAGCTGGCCTTCGAAAAGGCGGAGCAGGAGGCCCGCCGCAGGGAGCCCGGCCGGGGATACAAGCCCTTCGATGAGGCGGCCTTTAACCAGCAGATCCTGCAGGGAATCCTGGAATATTCAAAGGAATTGCTGGCTGACTAAAACGGCAGTGTACTGTATCCTCGCACTACAACACCGGCATGCCGCCTTCTTCAACCCGAGATATAGCGGTGCTATTCTGAGCCCCTTTTGCTGCATCAGAGACGGGTGAGCGCGGTAGCGAGCGCAGCGGCGTAACCCTCACTGACCGGAAGGACCTGTTTGCCGATCGTTACCTGGATGCGCTCCACTTTATCGATCTTGTTGAGCGCCACCACGTACGACCGGTGGACCCGCACGAAACGTCCCGCCGGCAATTGCTCGATGGCCTCCGTCATGGTGCTGCGCGAAAGAATGGAACGGCCCTGAAGCACGTAGGTAACATAGTTGCCCGAAGCCTCCAGGTAAAGAATGTCGTCGATGGCCACCTTTACCTGCTCGTAGCCGGTTTTGATAAAAAAATGCTCGGCGCCGGGGGCACCACGAAAACGAAACAGTTCATAGGCCTTGTTGCAACCTTTCAAGAAACGCGCAAGCGAAAAGGGCTTGAGGAGGTAATCCACCGCATCCATCTCGAAGGAAGTAACGGCATGTTCCGTATAGGCAGTTGTATAGATCAGCAGCGGCTTCTGCGCCAGGCTGTTGAAAAAGTCGATCCCGGAGATATCGGGCATCTTGATGTCCAGGAAGAGCAGGTCTACCGGCTCGCGCTGCAGGTATTCGAGTGCGGCAAAGGCATCGGTGAAGGTTGCCTTCAGCTCGAGAAAAGGCACTTTGGAAGCATGTGCGCGCACAATGTCGATCGCCAGGCGTTCATCATCAACGGCAATGGCTTTCATCAGCGGCTGTGTCATGTTGCGGGGCCCAGGTTTACGGAGAGGTGAACGAAAAACTCTTTTCCGGTATCGCGCACAAACAACTGGTGGCGGCCCGGGTAAAGCAGGTCGAGGCGGCGGCGCACGTTCTCCAATCCGATACCGCTCTTATCGCGTTCCGGATCATCCTGCCGCTTCTCATGGCAGCTGTTGTGCACATCAAAGAACAGGGTTTGATCTTTCACTTCCAGCATCACTTTGATGAAAGAAGGTTCGCGGAAAGATACGCCATGTTTGAAGGCATTCTCCACGAAGGGAATCAGCAACATCGGCGCAATACGCAGTCCGGGCGGCGTATCGCTTACGGAGGTCTGCACCGCAACCTGGTTGCTTCCTTCCGTCCGCAGCTCCTGCAGGGAAATATAGTTCCGCAGGTAGTCGACCTCACGCGACAGGTCGATCTCCGGCTGAAGATTCTCCTGCATCATAAAGCGCATCATATCACCCAGCATCTGCACGCCGCCGGCCGTGCGCTCGGCGCCTTCGTTAAGGGCAAGCCCGTAGAGCGTGTTGAGGGCATTGAAAAGAAAATGCGGGTTGATCTGCGAGCGCAGGAAGTCGAGGCCGGCCTCCGAATGGCCCAGCTCCTTTTCGAGGTGTACCACCTTTTCGCCCAGGCGGCGGCTGCGGCGATAGAAATAGTAGGTAATGGGCGCCATTCCGAAAAAGTTGATACAGGCATTCACTACGGTGAAGGCCACCGCGTCATCGTCGTGCCGCCTGATGGTGTACGCCAAAAGACCAAAGGGCAAGGCGGTCACCACCACCACCGCTCCCACCATGACGAGGTATGTCCAGAAGGGATGACGACGACGATGCGCTATGGGAAGCAGGTACCTGTAAGAAACCGTGTATTGCAGGATAGCGTAAGGAAGCAGGAGGCCCAACAGGACCATACCCTCACCGCCATCGCCGCGGGCATGCGTATGCAGGAGGATAGTGGCAAGGAATAACAGAAATGCCCCGACGCCATTGCGGGCCAGCATGTGGTTTTCGGGGCGCGACAGATAGTTGAAGTAGCGTTGCATAGTATGTCTGAAAACACAATGTTAGGCAGGCTGCCGCAGCCACAGGATGCCGATGTGATGAAACGGAGGGAAAATGGGATGGTTAAGAGGTGCGGCTGGCGTCACCCCAGGCTGAGCATCCGAAACTGTTCGCGAAGCCGGCAAACCGATGGGCTGAGTCCCCCCGAATCATTCGCCAGGAGGACAAGCCCGTGGGCTGAGTCCCCGAATTTTTCCAGGAGCCGGCAAACCGGAAAGCTGATGCTCCTGAACCGGTCGGGAAGCCGGCACGGGGCTTGACCGACGCCCCGAACGATTCGCGAAATTGGCCTTGCTGGTTGCTGACGCCGATGCCTCATTTCATGACTTTAGCTTCGGATTCTCCTGATGCCGCGCCGCATCCCTCAGGCTTTTCTTTTCAAAGTTCTTCTCCAGGGCCTGCGTCAGGTCTACGCCGGTTTGGTTGGCGATGCAGATCAGCACCCAGAGCACATCGGCCAGTTCGTCGGACAACTCCTTGCCCTTGTCGCTTTCCTTGAACGACTGGTCACCGTATAACCGGCTCATGAGACGGGCCACCTCGCCTACTTCTTCGGTGAGCATGGCCATATTGGTGAGTTCGCTGAAGTAGCGTACGCCGGTCGTGTTGACCCATTTGTCGACAAGCGCCTGTGCTTCCTGGAGGGTCATAGTCCTTTTTTGGGATGATTGAGTTTGATGTCCATGAGCGTAGCCACCGAGCGGGCACGCTGCTGCATGAGGGTGGCACGCGGTCCTGCGAAATGCCGCGCTACGGTAGTGGTAAAGAGATCGGTCCAGCGGTCGAGGTGCTCCCTCCGAATGCCTTCTTTCTGGTGAATATGCTGGTGCACCGACATCACGTTCTTCTCGTAAGCCGTTCCGAAAACGATCGACTCCCAGAAGTCAGCGATCACCGGGAGATGGGTTGCCATACTCAACGGCACGATATCGGTAAAGAAATAGCCGATCAGTTCGTCTTTCAGGGCCTGTCCGTAGAAATCCTGCAGTAGTTCTTCAATATCCGCACGCGATTCGATATCCCGCATCACTCTTTGTTTTGGGTGTCCATCACAATCGTCACCGGCCCGTCGTTGAGCAGCGACACTTTCATATCCGCACCGAAGATGCCGGTCTCCACTTTCTTTCCGAGCGCCCCTTCGAGCTCCTGCACGAAGCGTTCGTAGAGCGGAACCGCCACGGGAGGCTTTGCCGCACGGATGAAAGAGGGACGGTTGCCTTTTTTAGTGGACGCATAAAGCGTAAACTGGCTGATGGCCAGCAGGCCGCCTCCTGCATCGAGCACCGAACGGTTCATCAGGCCTTCCTCATCCGGAAAGATCCGCATCCCGACGATCTTCGCCGCCAGCCAGCGGGCATCTTCCGCAGTATCGGCATCTTCGACCCCTACCAGCACCAGCAGTCCCGCACCGATGGCCCCGACGATCGTGCCCTCTACGTGTACTGATGCTTCGCTGACGCGTTGAATGACGGCTCGCATGGCTGCAAAGCAAGGCAAAATTCAAAAGTCAAAAGTCAAAATCTCAAGCGTCGGCTTCCTTTTTCAACCGGTCCTCATCCGGGCGCTGCGGGCAGGGTGCCCCAAAAAATGAAGAAAGCCGGCATGAACGGAGTGCTAATTTTGACTTTTGAAATTTGACTTTCGATTTACCATGAACCTGACCAGCGAGTTTCACTACCAGACCACCCGCTCGGGCGGCAAGGGCGGACAAAACGTCAACAAGGTGGAGACCGCCGTCATCGCCTGGTGGCCGGTGGCGGCATCGGTGCTGGTGACGGAAGAACAAAAGCAGCTCCTGCTGCAAAAACTAGCGCACCGCATCAATGCAGACGGAGCCCTGTGGGTGAAGGCCCAGACTTTTCGCACGCAGCTTGAAAACAAGACCGAAGCCACCCGAAAGCTTCACGAACTGGTGGAAGGCGCCCTGAAAAAGAAAAAGCCCCGTATTGCCACCCGCATTCCCCGGGGCGTAACGGAAGCCCGGCTCCAGCAAAAGAAAAGAAGCAGCGAGGTCAAGTCGGGCCGGCGACGTTTGCGTCCGGGCGACTTTTAACAAGCACCAGCGTGTTTTCCGCGTAGCTTTAGCCAGCAATCATGTGCATGCGTACTTATCTCGTACTGGCCGTCCTTTGCCTGTTTACTGCGGGTTCCGTGCTGCTGCTGCAGAGCTGCCGGAAAAACATGCCTGCAACTGCTGCTTTGGCCTTTACGGTACCGGCCGGCTTCCCGCAGCCGGTTTATGATGTGGCGGCAGAAGGGTTAACGGAGGAAGGTTTCCGGTTGGGAAAACGTCTTTTTTTCGATCACAAGCTATCGAACGACGGGCACATCTCCTGCGGCTCCTGTCACCTGCCCCAGGCGGCCTTCACCACTCCCGACCACGACCGCAGCCATGGCGTCCATAATTCGCATACCCTGCGTAACGCGCCTGGCCTGTTCAACCTGGCCTGGTTCCGGAACTATTTTCAGGACGGCGCCTACAGCAACCTCGAAAGTGTTATAGCCCGGCATTTGAGCCATCCCGATGAAATGCGCAGCAGTCTGGATGAAGCGGCCCGGATGATCAATATGTCGCCCGAATATCGCGAGCAATTCTATTTTGCCTTCGGCAGCAACCGGGCCACACCGGAGTTGATTACGAAAGCCCTGAAGCAATATCTGTTGCTGCTTGTTTCCGCCAACAGCAAGTGGGACCAGGTGCAGCGTGGCGAGGCCGTGTTTACCGCCGAGGAAGAAAGAGGCGCCCAGGTTTTCGCCGCCAAATGCGCCTCCTGCCACGTACCGCCGTTGTTTTCCGATTTCAGCTACCGCAACACCGGGCTTCCACTCAACCCCGAGCTGCGCGACTTTGGCCGGATGATGGTTACAGGCAACCGCTCCGACTCCCTGAAGTTCCGGGTACCCAGCCTGCGCAACCTATCGCGTACGGATTATTACGGACACGATGGCCGCTTCAGTGCCTTCCGGTTGATGATCCGCCATTACCGCAACGGCGTGCAGCCTTCGCCTACACTGGATCCGCAACTGTCGGGCGGCATCCCGCTCACCGACCAGCAGGAAGACGACCTGGTACGGTTCCTGTTTACGCTGACGGATACGGGTTTCGTGAATAATCCGCGGTGGCGCCAGTAACCACGCACCCGGCCTCTGCGCCATAGGCCGCTACAGCCGGCGGCGCCGGCTCTATCTCCACGGCTCCTTTTCTTCCCTCGCCCCTATCCCTCTCCCAAAGGGAGAGGGGTAGCTGACGCATGCAAACGGTCTTCGACCCGGCAGGTGTGCACCGCAGGCGAAAGAAATGCCCCCCGTCGGGGCGCCTATGCTTACCCTCTCCGGCCGGCATAGCTTTAGCGACGGCGACTCACCGTTCACGATCTCACGATTCACGACTCACGATTCACGACTTCCCTACATTTGCCCTCAATTCTGTGCGCATTGAGTGAGATTAAAAAACTCGCCGGACAAACCCTGTGGTATGGCGTGAGCTCCATCGCGGCACGCTTCCTCAATTACCTGCTGACCCCCTACCTCACAGCCAAGTTGTTACCGAACGCTTTCGGCGAGGTAAGTACACTTTATGCGGCCATCCCCTTTCTGAACGTGTTGTTCACCTATGGCATGGAAACCGCCTATTTCCGCTTCGCCAAAAACGAGGAAACGCACGAGCGCGTGTACAGCACGGCCAGTATTTCCCTGCTCGGAAGCACCCTGCTGCTGACCGCGCTTCTTTTCTTGTTCCGCCAGCCGCTGGCTACGCTGCTGCTCTTTCCTGAACATCCCGAATATGTGACCTATGGCGCGCTGATCATTGCGCTCGACACGGTTTCCACGCTGGCCTTCGCCCGCCTGCGTTACGAAGGTCGCCCGCGGCGCTATGCCTTCGTGCGCCTGCTCAACATCAGCGTCAATATCGCGGCCACCTTCTTTTTCCTGTCGCTTTGTCCGCGCTGGTATGCCGACCCGCTTCATTTCGTGCATGCCTTTTACCGCCCGGGTTATGAAGTGGGCTATATCATTCTGGCCAACCTGCTGGCTTCGGCGGCCACCTTCCTGCTGCTGGCCCCCGCTGTTTTCCGCATCAACCGCGGCTTCGATGCGGCCTTGTGGCGGCAGCTGATCGCCTATTCTGCCCCCCTGCTGCTGGCCGGCTTCGCGGGCATGATCAACGAAACCCTCGACCGGCTGCTGCTGGGATGGTGGTCGACGGCGCCGACACTGGAAGCTGCCAAAGCGGAGGTGGGCACCTATAGCGCCTGCTACAAGCTTTCCATTTTGATTACGCTGTTCATCCAGGCCTTCCGCATGGGCGCCGAACCGTTTTTCTTCCGGCAGGCACAGGGACAGGCACCCCAGCGTACGTATGCCCGTGTCATGAAGTTCTTTGTGATGGTGATCTGCTTCATGTTTCTGGTGGTGGCGCTCTTTCTCGATATCTGGAAGTACTTCATCAACCACCGCTACTGGTCGGGGCTGGGCGTGGTACCGATCCTGCTGCTGGCCAACATGTTCCTGGGCATTTATTACAACCTTTCCATCTGGTACAAGCTCTCCAACCGAACCCTTGCCGGCGCCTGGATAACGCTGATCGGGGCGGGCGTGACCCTGCTCGTCAACTACCTCTTTATTCCGCGCTTCGGCTACTGGGCCTGTGCCTGGGCCACGCTTGCCTGCTATGGCACCATGATGGCGGTGTCGTTTGCATGGGGTCAGCAGGTCTACCGGGTTCCCTATCCCACCAAAAAACTGCTCGCCTACCTGCTGATCACCGTGGCGCTATTTGGCCTGCAACAGGCTTTTGACCGGATCGGCCTCGACCAATGGATCAACCGGATATTCGGACTGCTGCTGCTCGGCTTGTTCGGACTTTTGCTGTTGAAGACGGAACGGAGTGAGTTTGCGCGGCTGCCGGTGATCGGAAAGTGGATACGTTAGTCAGTATTCAGCTCCTTTATTCCATCTTCACAAAGGGATTTCCCCGGCGCTCATCGCCGATGGTGGTGGTATCGCCATGCCCCGGATAGACAATAACGTCTTCAGGAAGCGTGTAGAGTTTGGTGCGGATACTTTCATCGAGCTGGCGGAAGTCGCCGCCGGGCAGGTCGGTGCGGCCCACGGAGCCGTTGAACAGCACGTCGCCGGAAATGATGAAATGCTGCGCTGATGAATGAAAGGTGATGCTGCCGGGAGAATGTCCGGGAGTGAAGAGAACGGACAAGGCATCCTCGCCAATGCGCACCTGGTCGCCTTCTTCGAGGAAATGCAGGGGACCGTCGTAGTTTTCAAAAGGCAACTGCCAGAGCTGGCCCGAGGCAGGTCCACGGTCGAGCACCGGCTTTTCTGCCCGGTGCAGGTGCAGCTCGAGACCCCAGGTTTGCTGCACGAAGCGGTTACCGAAAATATGATCGAGATGGCAATGTGTGTTGAGCAGCAGCACCGGCCGCAGACTGTTGGCGGCGATGAACCCGGCAAGCTGTTGTTCCTCGGCCGCGAAATAGCAACCGGGGTCGATAATACAACAGGCTCCGTTTTCGTTGTACAGGAGGTATGTGTTCTCCTGTACCGGGTTGAAGGTGAAGGTGTGAACGGTAAGCATACTGCTTTTTCTGTATTTTTATTTGCAATTTAGGGGAAGCTGTCTCAAAATCAGGCTTCATTCGGCTGGCTGGCGCGGCATGATTGTTAAGCAGGTGCATGGAAGCACCTTGCTGACGGTGATGCACAGCAGCCACCGCTGCCTTTGAGCCACCGCCTCCACATAGCGCAAGAATCAGTAATCTGAACCAGACTTTATGAATCATTTGAGCCGAAGCCTCACCCTTGCCGTTCTGATTTGTGTTGTTTTCAGCTTCCGGAGCCAGGCCCAGGTCAACGCCGTCGAATTCGGCAAGAACCGGGTACAGTACAAGAAGTTCAAATGGAAGTACTACCAAACCGAGAATTTCAACACCTATTTCTCCCAAAATGGCCTTGAGCTGGGCAAATTCGTAGCCCAGGTAGCGGAAAGAGAACTGCCGCAAATCGAGGAGTTCGTGGAATATGGCCTGCAGCGCCGCGCCAACATCGTGGTATATAACAATTTTGAAGACCTTCAGCAATCGAATATCGGCCTGGGTATCGACTGGCAGAGCAATGGCGGCATCACCCGCCTGGTCAACAACAAACTGGTCGTGTATTACAACGCCGACCGCAACCACCTGCGCCACCAGGTGCGCACCGGCCTGGCACAGGTGCTGCTGCAAAACATGCTCTTCGGCGACGACCTCGGTGAGTTTGCCGCCAACCAGACCCTGCTCGACCTGCCCAAGTGGCTCACAGACGGTTATATCGAATACGTTGCCGAGCCCTGGAGCCCCCGGCTCGACGACCAGCTGAAAAGTGCCATCCTCGGCGGCAACTACAACAACTTCTACCAGTTTGCCTTCGACAAGCCCCTGCTGGCAGGACATGCCTTCTGGTACTATATCAGCATCAAGTATGGTCCCAACAAACCGACCTACCTGCTGTATCTGTCGCGGATCTACCGCAACCTGAATGCAGCAACCCAAAAGACCGCAAAAAAGAAGTTCAAAGAAGTGCTGCGCGATTTCATGGAAGAGCAGCAGTCGATCTACATGAAAGATATCCGCGGCCGCCGCACCGTGCCGAAAGGACAGTTGTCGGTATCCCTGGAAACGACAAAGAAGGATTACATCCGCTTCAACGCCAACCCCCTTCCGCGGAGCATGACCTATGCCGTCACCGAATTCAAGCAGGGAAAATACAGCGTGGTGCTACAGGAAAATTTCATCAAAAGAAAGGTGCTGCTTTCCTACGGACACCTCAGCCGCGAAGATGAGATCAATCCCAACCTGCCCCTGCTGGCCTGGGATAACAAGGGCACCCGCCTGGCCGTTCTGTATGCCGAAAAAGGCAAACTGAAGTTCTTCGTGTATGATATGGTGCGCGGCATCAAGATCAACAAACAGGAATGGAAGCAGTTTGACCAGGTGCAGGACATGAAGTATATGCTGAACGACAAAACGCTTGTGCTCAGCGCCGTCCGCAACGGACAGTCCGACATCTACGTCTATACCATCGAAAAAGAAACGGCAGAGCAGATTACCAATGATGTGTACGACGACCTCGATGCCTCTTTTGTGACCTTCCCGAACAAAACCGGCATCATCTACGCCTCGAACCGTCCGTCGGCCAACGCCCCCAATGCGGATACGGCCATGCCGGCACGGCGCTATAACATCTTTCTGGTCGACAACTGGAACAAGAGCGAGTTCAAGCAGATTTCGCAGCTGACGAACATGAAGTTCGGTAATGCGCGGTATCCGTCGCCGTACAACGTGACCCATTTCACCTTCACCTCCGACGAAAACGGTATCAATAACCGCTATGCGGGCTTCTTCACCACCCAGAAGGCCGGGCTGGATACGCTTGTGTTCATCGGCGACGAAGTACTGCGGAATCCGGCACCGAAGGAAGTAGACTCCCTGCTGCGGGAATGGAAAAAAGACGATATCGACTCGGTCGGCTATTTTGCCACAAGCAACGATTCGGCTTACGTATTCCCGCTCTCCAACTACCAGAGCGGACTCCTGGAAACCCGCACGGCTGGCGACAATTCGCTGGTCAGCGAGGTGGTGCGCCAGGGCGAGTATAAACACCTCTACCGCCTGAAAGTAGACGAGAACCTGCTGCGCCGCCGCAACATCAGCGCCCCTCCTACCGAATACGTGAAAAGACTCCGGGAGCGCGACCGCCTGCGCAACGCCGCCCCGAGCCCGATTCAGCAAAGCATCGACTCGGCAAAACGCAGCCAGGGCGACTTTTTCCAGAGCGAATTCGAGCCCGACACCGCCGCTGCCCGCACACAGCCTGCAACCGGCAACGACGGTCGCATATTCACTGTCGACGAAATGGGCGTGGAACCCATATTGCAGAAAGCCCGGGTATTCGAATACCGACCGCCGCGCTTCTTTGCCGACTACCTGGTGGCCGGCGCCAACAATGCCGTATTTGTACAACAGAAGTACCAGCCCTTCACCGGCCATAACGGCCCGATCGACCCGGCCAACGGCAGCCAGCTCAATGGCCTGTTCCGCCTGGGCACCGTCGACCTTTTTGAAGATTACAAGATCTCCGGCGGCTTCCGCATCGCGCCCAACCTCAAAGACAACGATATCCTGTTCGAGTTTACCAATAACCGCCGTCGCTGGGACTGGGGAGCCACCTTTTTCCGGAGCAGCCGCAATGAGGCACAGCCCGCCCTGCTCACGGGTCCGGGCGGCAGCATTCCCATCGAGCTGGCCACCAAGCTGCACTCGAACTACTACCTCGGCCGCGTGCGTTATGCCCTCGACCGCATCCGCAGCCTGCGGGCCACGATCGGCCCCCGCTTCGACCGCGTAGTCTACCTCACCGACCCCAATCTGCCCCCCACACTGGGTCTGGAAGACCAGAAGCAGACCTACGGACAGGCATCGCTGGAGTATGTGCACGACAACACACTCAACCCGGCCACCAATATCTGGCAGGGCCTCCGCTACAAGGTTTATGTCGACTATTTCAACCGGCTCGACCGGGGCGGTTCTGCCTTTGGACGCAACATGTTCAACGTGGGCTTCGACGTACGTCACTACCTGCCCATCTACCGCAATATCACCTGGGCCGTGCGTGCCGCGGGCGACTTCTCCTGGGGCGACCAAAAGGTGATCTACTACCTCGGAGGCGTTGACGGCTGGCTTAAATTCGCCAACAACGAACGGCGCGACCGCCAGGGCAATGTGCTGGGTTACCGCTACTGGACGCCCTCTCCCGAGCCCGACCGTAATACGTTCTATGCCTACCAGTCGCTGGGACTCAACATGCGCGGCTTCAAGCAGAACATTGCCAATGGAAACAACTACGTGACCATCAACAGTGAGGTTCGTGCTCCGTTATTCAGCACCTTCTTCAACCGGCCCATCAACAATGCGTTCCTGCGCAACTTCCAGCGGGTTCAGTTCTTCGACCTCGGAACGGCATGGACGGGCACGCCCGACCGGATCGGCCGTCCGTCTACCAACTTCGTAGATGCATCGGGCAATGTGACCGTGCGCCTCAAAGCCGGTGGCATCGGTCCCTTCGCCGGTGGCTATGGCTTCGGCCTCCGCAGCACCCTGCTGGGCTACTTCGTTCGCTTCGACGCCGCCTGGCCGATGGACGGCTTCTTCCGCGGAAAAGCGCAGACCTACCTGGCGCTGGGCCTCGACTTCTAGACACACACTTTTTCATAGACAGAAAAGCCGGTCCTGCGACCGGCTTTTTACTTGCCTTCAGGTTGTCATCACCAGCTGATCCGGCGGGTAAAATGCATGATCACGGCCAGGGTCACAAAGAGGCCGAGACTGCCCAGCAGGAGCGCAAAGTCTTGCAGCTGCAGGATGGTGAACAGGTAGCCATACAACAACACCAGCAGGGATGCCAGCAGCGTAGACAGCCGGCCCGACTGAAGCACACCCCGAACGAACCACCCGATAAGGCCGATGGTGGCCGCAGCTGCGATAGCATAGGCCGGGTTGAACCCGATATACTCCGAAATTGAAAGAAGCAGGGCATAAAAAAGGATAAGGGCCAAGCCGATGAGCCCATACTGAAGCGGATGAACCGGTTTCTTGTGGATCAGCTCGATCAGGAAGAAGGCCGCGAAGGTCAGCACGATACAGAGCAAGGCATACTTTACGGAGCGCAGGGTTTTCTGATAGGCATTCACCGGTACGAACAGGTCGACACCCACTGCGCCCGCGCTCAGGCTGATGGCCGAACCGGAGCTGGTCATGGCATCGGTAAACTGCTGCGGCATCGTGCGCCGGTAAGAAAGTGTCTGCCAGCGGGCGGTAAAGCCGTCTTTGCCGATGCGGCTGGCCTGGGGCAAACCCTCCCCCGTAAAGCTTGGATGCGGCCAGGGCGATTGCAGGGCCACCGACGACTTTCGTGCCTGGGGCGCAAACAGCAGTTGCTGCGACCCGTTGAGGGCCAGGGTACCGCTGAACCTTGCTCCTTCCAGTTCGGCCAACCCGCTTGCATGCAGTGGCGCCATCAGTGCTTCCGTCGACTGTCCGTCTTCGGGACGGTTGGGCGCAAATTGCCGCGCGCTGTCGTTCCATCGTAGGGTCATGCCTTCGCGCAGGCCCCGCAGATCACCCACCTGAAGCCGCAGGTAGGCCTCCTGCCAGAGCACCTGCGCCGGATCGATGCGCAGGGCGGCGAGGTTCAGCCGGCCAAAGCTTCCCGTGAAGCGCAGGTCGGCAGCATACAGCATCACCTTGTAGATGCCGCGGTGCCGTTCTTCGGGAAGCGCCTTAGACTGTATATCTACGGTATCAGGAAGAAAGAAGGCAAAGCGCTTCGCCTGCAGTACCGAGCCATTGGGGGCCCTTTCGTTATTGAGATAGGGCAGTACCAGCACCGGGCCCGCGATGGTCTGGGGGCCTGCCCAGCGCCCGCTCACTTCGGCCACGGCTTCCTTCTGTCGCTCTTCCCGCTCTACGATCAGGTTTTGTACCTGCCAGGAAGGAATCATCAGCAACAGGATGATGACCCCGATAATGGCTACTTTGATCAGCAGCCGGCCTTTGGTTTTTAATTCATTAAGCGTCTCCATGTTCTTGTTTATTTTTTGTGTGGGTAATTGCTGTGGAAGTGACAGCCTGCCGGAAGAGTGGCTGCCTCTTACGTTTGCCTTAAAACGGATCTGCAGAAGGCCCGAAGTTTAGGGCGGTCAGGGTTGCCAGCTGCCCATAACACGGTCCCTTTCCACGGCGCAGAACTCCAGGAAATACGGGTAGCGTAGCAGCAGCACGACAATGCCGGTGATGTACATGGGTACCAGCAGGCGTTGCTCGTAGTATCCGTCGGGCAGCGGCGGGCAGCCCATCGCGGCCAGCAGTGCCAGCACCAGGGCGAGTAATGCGGCACTCCACAGGGCGTACTGTACCAGGGGTGGCCAGTCCGTTCGCTGCAGCAGGTGCAGCAGCAGCCACCCGGCCAGCAATAAGGGCAAGCCGGCCAGCAGCGTCAACGCCTGCAGGGGCAACCAGAAAGATGCCAGGGCATTGCCTGTCATCAGCGCATCCCCCAGTAATACCGCGGGTGGATACATCAGCGCGCCGCAAATCCAGCTGAAAAAAACAAATCGGAAGGTATGCATCAGTGTATTATTTGGTTGACGTATTCAGCTCTCCACGGAGAAAGTCGTTCATCTGCAACAGCACCGCAAGCAGCAAGGCACAAAGCGGAACCAAGGCAGCAGGCGAGAGCATCCGGCCCGACCAATCGCCAGAGCTTCCGGCAAGACAGCAACCCAGGCAGATCAAAAGCGCATTGCCCAATGCCCAGAGCAACAACACGGCGCCCCGGTTCGGAAGCAGGGCATCCAACAGATAGAGCCAAAGCCCGGCCTGTAGCAATACGGGTATGCTAAAAGCAAGTACAGCAGGCAATCGGGAGATCAGATAGGCGGGGATGGCTTCCAGTGAAATCAGGCCGATAAAATGGATGAAGGCCAGCAGGGCGGTCAGCAGGTGCACATGCACCCAGGTGCGCAGCACGAAGCGCCAATGCGGACAATGCAGATGAAACATATGGGCATCGTTTAGAAGGAGGAGATGGATAGAGGAGGATCAATTTTTTTTGCCCTGATCGCATGCCGGAGCCGCGACTGTATCAGCCGATGGCAAGGCCATAACACCGCAAATCCGATAATGCCGAAGCTGCAATCGATTAGTTGCCACCAAAAGGGAATTCCCCGCACATAACCCGCAATGAACGCAAAGGGCAGGATCAGGATACAGGCCCCCAGCCCGAACTGAATGACCCAGCGGTTGCGTACCGGATGCAGCCATGGGCCAATGAAGAGACCGGCCAAAACGAAGTGGGCAAAGGCCAGCCAGTCGTATCCGTAAAGTAAGAACGGGCCTCGGCTGTTCACCTCCGAGTAAGCGAGTTGCACGCGTGCCAGCCATTGGTCTGGAGCGCTTCCATTGGAAATTACGGAACGGGCTAAGCGCAGTTCGGCAGCTACCGGCAACACGGTAAGACCGCTGATAAAGAGCGACACGATAAAAATCGCCAGAAGGCGGCGGACGGTCCGGATGTCTTTACTTCTATTCATAAAAAGTACTTTGTGTTTCAAAGTGAAGGGGCAAAAAAAATCAGCGCATGCCCCTGATCATTTTCTCGAGTGCCTGGATATGATCCTGGAACGACTTCTCCCCCGCACGGGTAATCGAATAGGTCGTATTGGTCTTTCGTCCCACAAATCCCTTGTGCACCTTCAGCAGGCCGTTTTCTTCCAGGCTGGTGAGGTGCGTGGCGAGGTTACCGTCGGTCACTTCAAGCATCTGCTTCAGGTCATTGAAGCTCACCTCGTCGTTGACGGCAAGGATGCTCATGACCCCGAGCCGGATCCGGTTGTCGAACAGCTTGTTCAGTCCTGCTATGGGATTCTTCGTGCTCATGCTCAGGAAGCGTCGCTCCGTTCGTTTTTCCACCACATAATAAAGCCATAAACGATATGCAGCAAACCGAAGCCGATGGCCCAAAAGTAAAGACCATAGCCGGTATACTGCGTACAGATCAGTCCGAGTGCGATCTCCAGCAGCCCGAGGTAACGGATATCGTTGATGGTATACTTGCTGGCGTTGACAAGGGCCAGTCCGTAAAAGATCAGCGACAGCGGCGCCACATAGCTCCATTCGTTAGTACGCAGCAGGGCCAGGATCAGCAGCCCACCGGTGGCGAGCGGAATCATCATGTTGATGGTTAGCTGCCGGGCGCTGCGGTCCCATATCGATAAGCCCTGCCGGCGGGTGCGCCTCCAGGTGAAAAAGAAAGCCGAGGCCATCGCCAGCGCCAGCACGCAGGCCGCCATCATCACCAACTGCTGTTTCAATGCGATGAACGCTTCGAGCGAATAGCCCGAACGATTATAGTCATCGTAATAAGCACCGATGCGCCGCGCAGCGAACCAGCTTCCGATCAAACCCCAGGTGCCGGCCGCAATGCCACTGAGGCCGCTCAGCGATAAAAAGCGGCTCGACCGCTGCATCAGACGGCGGATATCCTGGATCGCTTCGAGGGAATGGGTTTGCTCACTCATAAAAAGCACTTTGCATTACAAAGTAAGTGGAATTTTCCTTCACTCCCGAAAAATTTATTGCTTTTTTTCCAGGCCTTCCAGGAACTGATCCAGTTGACGGTCCAGGGTCCGGCTATCGTAAGCGTCGGCCGCCAGTACGGCCATCACCTGGCCGCCCGACGGGATCTGGTTGTTGAGCGCATAAGGTCCGGCAATGCCCAGGTACACCCGCTCATCGTCCTGATAGTGCATCCGGAATAGGTAGAACCGCTGTCTTCTTCCCTGGAACATCCGCTCCCGCAGGCCCACAAATACCAGGCGGCTTGCCCGCTCTTCTTCATAGGCCTCATTGCACAATTGGCTTTCCGCCAGGGCCTTCTGCGTGCGCCAGGCCGCCGGAAACAGCGCGAGCTTCCGGCGCTCCGACAAGGCTTCATGGAGCGGATACCGGAATTCCTTACTCGCGGCCAGCGATTGCAGCACCTGCGGCGATGGTGACTGCCCGTGATCGATCAATGCAAGGGCAAGCGGCAACTGCTCTTCGCCGCTGCGGGTAAGCATGCGGCGGAGCAACTGGTCGCTCTGCGGCTGTTTCCAGTGCCCCAGGTACGTGATGATCTGCCCGCTCAGATCGCCTCCTTTCAGGTAAGCCTCTGCCTGCCGCTGCACCTGAACGGCCAGCAGGGCCTGGCAGGAAGGCAGTTCGGGCAGCCGGAGCATCCCGGAATCGAGCAGGTCGTTGAGTACGGGCAGCAGCCAGGTGGCGGCGGTGCTGTCGGCGAACAAACCACATACATCCGGAAAAAGTCCGCGGGTCAACGCCAGAGCATCACGAAGGGCATAGGCCAGCCGGTTGGTAAAGCCCCCGGGCGGAAGCTCCGCGCGCAGCAGATCGCGTATCAGCGTGTAGGAAGCCGCCGTCTTCTGCTTTGCCAGCAGATACAAAAGCGGGATCCTGATCCGGGCTTTATCGCCCTGCAGGCCGGGGTAACGGCTTTGCACAAACGAAACGTAGCTGCTGTCGCCATAGGTTTCCACTGCTTCCAGGATCCGGTCGTGGACCGTAGTGTAGCTCGAGTCGAAATCATGGTAGGGATCGAGCAGCGCCTCATAAAGAACGGGCAGGTCGGAGGGGCCGAACAGGTAAGCCGGAAGCGCGGCGACGGCTGCCTCGCGCAGCAGGGTATCGGTGCTCCGCAGTGCCGACAGCAGCTCCTGTGCACTGCCCCGGTCGCGGCGGAAGCTGTCGGGACGCAGCATCCCGAAGCTTTCGAAGAACGCATCCGTTCGGGCATCCCGCGCCAGGTGCGCCTCCGCCATCGTGTAGATTGCCAGCAGCGAATCGCCGGAGGCCAGCAAACGCAGGCGAAGGAGGGGCTGATCGGAGCCGCTCCACACCAGGTATTCATAGCCGTTCAGCCCCCCGTTGCGCACCGACCGTACCGAAATGAGCGAGTCGGACTGATCTCGATAGAACAGTGAATGCGCGTCGAAGAAAGCGCTGTCGGAAATAGAACGCCGCCAGGGCGACAGCGGCCGTAGGTCTACGTAAAGAGACTGCTGCCGGAAGCTATCGACGGTGATGGCGCGGCGCAACCGGTTTCCATGATCCAGCTCCACCGCTTCGTCGAACGGACCGAAGGGCATGGGCGCCGTAGTGCTGAAGCGTCCACCCACGTCGGCATGCCGGGTCCAGGGCATTTCTTTGTAGGGAAGAAAGGTCAGGCTGTTGAAAAAGCGATCCGCCGCCAGCGAATCATCGAGCAGTTCGTTCGTGCCGACAACCAGTGTGTAACTCCGGTTGCCGCGCACCAGCTGCAGGGTGCGCAGGATGAGTCCGCTTTCCGACATGCGCGCGTTCAGCCAGAGCGCGGGATAACCCGCGATGCGGCCGGTGTCGGTGCGATAGACGGTCAACCGCTCGTTCTTCTCTAACAATTCCACAGCCTCCGACAGCATGTTCCGGGCATTCGTGATGTAGTAACCGGGTTTTGTTTCGCGCGCGATCATCAGGTAAAATGCACCCGCTGCCGTGTCGATGGCTGAATGATTGGAAAAGCTCCAGTTGTCGAGATCGGCTCGGCCGGCAAGGGCCTGCACAAAGGCCTCGTTCGGAACGGGGGGATGCGGGAACTGAATCGCATAGGCGCGCACGGTATCGCGGAAGGCAATCCACGGCCTTCCGGGCTGCGGCACTGCCGGCGCGGGCCGCATCAGTTGCAGCGATTGAAAAAACCGCTCGGCATCGGCGCTGCCCAGCAAAGTTTGCCGCTCGGCAGCACACATCAGCAACGTGAGTTCCCTTCCGTTCGCAAACCCCTGTATCCGTAAATAATTTCCATTCTGAAGGGTCTGGCACTCCCAGCCCTGCCGGTCTTTATACCGTACCACGGACAACGGCCGGATGATCTTTTGTTTACGGGCGATAGAACGTATGGCGTTGACCGAGGCTGAATCGGGACTGATGCCGGGCGGCAGATCGAAAGGCATCAGGAAATAGGAAATTCCCGTATGCACGTCCACAAAAAATTGAGCGGAAAACCTACTGCCATCGACCTTCATCCGTTCGGCTGCGCCCGGCATTTCAACCGAGGCGCTGCCCTGCTCGCTTTGAACCGACAACCAGTTGCGTGGCTTGTTGCTCACCTTATAGCTTTCCGGAGGCAGCTTTCGTCCCCCGGCTACCGGAGTCACGGTGAATCCCCGCGCTTCGAGCAGGGCCAGCACGCCCCTGGCGTTCGGAAGGTGAGCGGCGCCTACGGTAAAGAAAGTCGGCCGCAGCCGCGCCAGGCTATCGATCCGGAAAGCCATCTTCTGGTTCCGCCGAATGAACGAGCGCTGACTCCCGGTCGAGTCGTTATCGCCGGTGATCCGCGCAATCTGCGTGAGATCCTGCGCCAGGTAGATCTGCACCATTACTTCGATGCCTTTGAAATCGCTCTTGCTTTTACCCAGCAGATCGTCAATATCCAGCGATGTGCGCAGACTGCGGGCCGGATCAAACTGGTCGGCTACATCCTCTATCCCGAGCAACTCCTTGCCCAGATTGCGGGCAATGCTATAGAGATAAGTATCCATCGGTTCCGGCATATCATCGGCACGCACCGGGGCCCGGCGAATGCCCTGCGCGTAGAGATATACCTGTTTCAGGGTAATGCGTTCTGCCGGTGTTTTCAGCTTCCCGCTCAGCACCGGCGCCAGCTTCTGGAATTCTTCTGCGCTCACTGCCGACTTCAGCAAGGCCGATGTATCCTCCTCTGCCACGAATCGCGTCATCGCAGCCATTGCTGCATGCGGGTCAATTTCCATCGCGTAAGCTTCCGCCTGCTCCAGGAAATGATACATCGAATCGGTAAAGTGAAACACCCGCCGGTCTTTAATATGGATGGTGCCCCAGAGGTAAGAAGGCCGGCTGAGCCCATTGCCGCTGATCTTCCAGAGCAGGCTATGGTCCCGTTTTTTCTGCGCGATACAAACAGTGGAGCTCAGCAGCAGCAAGGCGGGCAGGAGCAGTTGGCGGAGGAAAAACATAAGACATGTTTGAGCGGGAAATTAGCGCATAATTCCAAATCCGCTTTCGAATACGACTCTTCCCTGACCAAACCGTTCTATCCGCGTTGCAGGGCCGTTTCCTCAATCGCCTCCAGGATCACCTGGCAGGCTGTATCGATCTGCTCCAGACTGATGGTCAGCGGCGGCGAGATCCGCAGGCATTCGGCGGCAAACAGGAACCAGTCGGTAAACACCCCTTTTTCAATACAACGATCGATGATGGCCTTCACTCTTTCGAAGGAATCGAAGCGAACCGCCATCCAGAGGCCAAAGCCCGACACCGAGCGGATTTCCGGATGAACAAGCTGGGAACGGAAGCGTTCGGCTTTCGCCGGCACAGTGGCTGCCATTCCTTCCTCCATCAGGGCTTCCATCGCCGCCATCCCGGCTGCGCAGCACACCGGGTGGCCGCCGAATGTGGTGATATGTCCGAGCACGGGGGCGTCCGTAAAATGGTCCATCAGTGGTTTCGAAGCAACGAAGGCGCCCAGAGGCATGCCACCGCCGAGGGCTTTGCCGAGCAGCAACACGTCGGGCACCACGTTGAAGTGTTCGAAGCCCCAAAGCTTGCCGGTACGGCCAAATCCGGCCTGTATCTCGTCGAGGATCAGCAGGGCACCCACCTCGGTGCAGCGGTGGCGAAGGGCTTTCAGCCAGCCGTTTTGCGGAGGCAGGATACCGCCTTCGGCCTGCACGGTTTCCGCAATCACGCAGGCGGTTCGGCAGGTAATGCGCTCCAGATCTTCGAAGTTATTGTAGCGCAAATGCTGCACATCGGGCAGCAGGGGCCGGTAGGCATTGCGCCAATACTCGTCGCCGATGATGCTCAGGGCGCCCTGCGTGCTGCCATGGTAGGAATACTGGAATCCCACGATCTCCGTGCGGCCCGTAACCCGTTTGGCGAGCTTCATGGCGCCTTCGGTAGCTTCTGCGCCCGAGTTGGTGAAGTAAACCGATTCGAGCGGCGCCGGCAGATGGCGGGCCAGCAATTCGGCAAACCGAACCTGGGGCGCCTGCACCAGCTCGCCATACACCATCACGTGCAGATACCTGTCGAGCTGGGCCTGAACGGCTTCGAGTACCCGCGGGTGCCGGTGCCCCACATTGGCTACCGAAATGCCGCCGATGAGATCGATATAGCTCCTCTCCGACGCATCAAACAATAAACAGCCTTCCGCTTTCACAATCTCAAGCGCCAAAGGCGCCATCGAGGTCTGTGCCACATGCTGCAGAAAAAGAGAGCGCATATTCATACTGCAAAGATGAGGCACCTGAACGGTTTGACACGTGCTGATAGCCCTGCCGGCCGGAACCATCATTTCTGCGTAGCTTTGAACGCATGTCGCGTGTGATTTTTCATAACCATGCCGCGCCCGGCGCCATTGAAATGCGGAGGGCGGCCGAATGGGAACAACTACAACCGGAACAACGCTGGCAACGGCTCCTGAACCTTATCCGGCTATCGGTGCTCCTCAATGGCGGCCGTCCCCTGAAACAACCGCAGGGCAAAGGACTGATCATCAGAAAAAATCTCTCATGAACCATCCCTCTCATGAGTTCTTTCGCCTGCTTGGCTGTTTTCAGCAGCATCAGGTGCGCTACCTGATCGTGGGCGGGCTGGCCGTGAACCGATATGGTTTTCACCGGAGCACCGGTGATGTAGACCTCTACCTGGAAGACAGTCCGGGAAACCGCGACGCGCTTATTCGGGCGCTGGATGCGGCCGGCTATGGACACTTCGAAGCCTTACGTACCCTACCGTTGCAGGCGGGTTATTGTGAGATCATGATGGATGATGGTTTATATGCAGACCTGATGGCCGACATTCCCGGGCTTGATGCATCCTGTTTCGATGAGTACCTGCAGGCTGCAACCGTTGAAACCGTGGGCGGCGTCACCATTCGCTATATCGGCTACGAGCACCTCCTGCAAAATAAAAAAGCGACCGGAAGACCAAAAGATCTTCTGGACATCGAAGAACTGAAAAAAAGAAAACCTGATGGCTCTGATTCTCCCTGTTGAAGACAAACAGCCCTCCTGGGGCGCCGACTGTTTTATTGCCCCGAACGCTACCATCGTGGGAGATGTGGTCATGGGCGATCGCTGCAGCGTGTGGTTCAATGCGGTGCTCCGCGGTGATGTGAACAGCATCCGGCTGGGCGAGCAGGTAAATGTGCAGGACGGCGCCGTCGTTCATGCCACCTACCAGAAAACCAAAGCCATCATCGGCAACTATGTATCGATTGGCCACAATGCCATCGTGCATGGCTGCACGGTGCACGATAATGTGCTGATCGGGATGGGTGCCATCGTGATGGACAATGTCGTGGTGCATGCCAATACCATCATCGCCGCCGGCGCGGTAGTGCTGGAGGGAACGGTTTGCGAAGGCGGATCGATCTATGCCGGCGTTCCGGCCAGAAAGGTGAAGTCGCTGCCACCTGAACTGCTGGAAGGAGAAATCCATCGCATCGCCAATAACTACACCCGCTATTCGCGCTGGTTCGACGCGGTGAATGAGGCGGAACAGGAAAAAAAATGAGGCGGCAGGCCTCCGTTTTCCGCATTCACTGAAATCACCGAACTTTATTCCACAAAACCGTCTTATGAACCGCGCCCGCACACTCTTTACCCTTGCCCTCTCCGTATGGATGCTCACTTCCTGCAGTGTATTGAAGGGAAAGAAGAAAGAAGGCTGTCCCAGCGATGGGCGAAACGTAGGCGCCGAGAAGCTGCTGAGCGAGGACAAGCCGAAAAAGAAGCAGCCCAAATTCCGGGGCGCACAGAGCTATTGATTCCCTGATTTAACGCAGGCATAATGTTTGCCGGTGCAGCTAAAGGCGCCGCCTGGGCGTCTTCCTATAAACCGTCCATCATGAGCCTAACCTTACGCACCGCCTTCGGCTGCACCGAAGCTGTCATCGACGACGATGGCGGCCTGAAGCGTTTTTACCAGATTGCCGATATTCTGCAATCCGACCTGAATGTGGATTTTACCCGCAAGGAAGATGAATTTGACGCCATCAACTGGAATTTCTCGTTCAGCAAGCAATTGCTAACACTCTGCTACAGCATCTACAACGGCATTTCCCTTTTCCCCACACAGCTTCACGAAGCTTCGCGCCGCGCCAATGAAACCGTGGTGGAACTGGCGTCTGTGCTGCAGGGAAAACTGGGTCCGGAAAGAAGCGTTTAAGGTCGTGTGATTCTTACCCTTATTACCGCAGGATCAATACGTTCTTTCGTCGATGCTATCCAGGATCAGGCAGTAGTTCAGGTAGCGCTCCTCCGAAACAGCGCCTTCCTCCACCGCCTCTTTGATGGCACAACCGGGCTCATTCATATGCAGGCAGTTGTTGAACTGGCAGTCGTTGAGCCGCGCCCGCATTTCGGGGAAATAGCCGCTGAGCTCTGCTTTCTTCACATTCACCAGTCCGAATTCTTTTAGTCCCGGCGTATCGATGATGCGGCCGCCGCCGGGAAGGTCATACATCTCTGCAAAAGTGGTGGTGTGCTGGCCCTTCCCGCTCCAGCCGCTTACATCCTGGGTTTTGATGGTTTTTCCGGGAAGGATGGCATTGATGAACGAAGACTTGCCTACGCCGCTATGGCCGCTCACCAGGGTCGTCTTGTCCTGCATGAGCGCCTGCACTTCTTCCACACCTTTGCCTTCCTTCAGGCTGATCAGGTGCACCCGGTAGCCGATCCCGGAGTAGGTATCCTGGAGCTCACTATACAGGTCCCACTCTTCATCGCCAAAAAGATCAGCCTTGTTGAAGAGCAGAATGGCCGGCACATGGTACATCTCGCAGGTAACGAGGAAACGGTCGACAAAACCCGTAGAAGTACGGGGTTCGCGCAGGGTGGCGATGAGCAGGCTCTGATCGACATTGGCGGCCACAATGTGCTGCTGCCGCCGTCCTTTTGGTGAAAGGCGGTTGATATGGTTCCGGCGATCATGGATAGCGATGATGGTTGCCGTGCTTTCGCCTTCATTCTCCGGCACGAATCCTACCCGGTCGCCCACGGCAATCGGGTTGGTAGAGGTGAGTCCATCCAGCTTGAACACGCCCTTGATGCGCGCGTTCCACCAGCGGCCCTCATCGTCTTTCACCGAATACCAGCTGCCTGTCGATTTGTAGACCAATCCTTCCATGATCAGGGCAAAGTACGTAATAAAGTATACCGCAACAGCAGTTCGATCAGCAGGAATGCCAATGCCGCCAGCACAAACCAATGATACTCCTCGTGAAAGCGCGTACGCGTGACCACCTGCACCTCCGATTTTTCCAGCCGGTTGATCCGGGCATAGATGCCTTGCAGAGCCGATTTGTCGCTCGCCCGGAAGTAGGCGCCGCCGGTTTCAGTGCCCATCCGCTGGAGCAGCGACTCGTCGATGGCTGCCCCGTTACGGCCGCTCGAAGGTCCCGATTCACCCACGTTCATGGCGCGGTCGGTGGCCATGCCGATCGCATACACGCGAACGCCCTTGCTTTTGGCAATGGAGATGGCGGTGAGCGGCTCCACAATGCGGGTGTCGGGGGCTTCCTCGCGGCCATCGGTAAGCAGCACCACCACCTTGCTTTTTGCCTGCACATCGTTCAGGCGGGCAACGGCGGTGGCCAGCCCTTCGCCGATGAGCGTACCCCGCTGCAGCTGTCCGCTCCGGAGCCCTTCGATTTGCTCCAGCAATCCTTCATGATCCGTAGAAATAGGGTATTGCGTAAAAGCCTCGCCTGCGAACACCACCAGCCCGATCTGATCGATTGGCCTGGCGCGTACGAAATCGGCCGCCACCTCGCGGGCTACGGTAAGGCGGTCAGGTACAAAATCGGGGTTAACCATGCTGCCGCTCACATCGAGGCAAAGCACGATGGCGATGCCCTCGCCGCGGTTGCGCTTCTGTACGTCGCGCACACGCGGGCGGGCAAGGGCGAGGATGAGCGATAAGGCACAAAGCACCCGCAGCAGGGGTAATAAGAAAAGTAAAGACTGGCGCCACGACCGCACCCGGAAAACCGCTGCAGTAGAAACACGGAGCGCCTCCTTTTTCTGCCGCCGGCTGCGTACCCAAAGAATAGCCAGCACGGGCACCAGCCCCAGGAAGGGAAGCACCCACACATAGGCAAATTCCATTTGCTGCAGCCATTCGTACAACATCAGCTGTGCTCCTCTATGGCGATCACCGCCTTTTTAATGGTTTGTGTTGCCTGGTTGAACGCTTCGGTGCCGGGATTGTATTTCGCAAATTTTACCAGGTCGCTTTCCTGCAAAACAATCCTCAACTCCTGCTGCATGGACTCCTGCAGGCGCCACTGACCCATCCGTGCCACCAGATCGGCAGTAGTGTCGGCATCCGAAAAATAGCCTTTCCGACGGTACAGGTAATCACGGAAAATACGCACCAGCTCGGTATAGTAGCCTTTTGCGTCCGAGCGGAGGCGATCGTCCTGCTCCAGTTGCTGCAGACGTTGCAACACCTTCCGGTAGTAGTTCTGATCTGGTTTGGGCAATGCGGTCGCATCCTTTTTCCGGGCAGGAAACATCAATGCGGCCAACCCGATCAACAACAGCAAAATGACCAGGTACCATTGCCAGTTGCTTTCTTTGGGTACTTCCACCTCCTCGATGTCGCGTTCCTCATGATAGGGCTGGCGCGGGTCGAAGGGCGAAGAAAAACGGACCGCCACGGGTAGAGGTGCCGAGGCACGCCCGGGCCCGTACCGAATGGCCGGAATCACCCGGAGGCCACTGTCCCAGCTGGTGAGGGTGAGTGTTTGCTGCAGTGTAATCCGGTCGCCCTGCTGCAGGGTATCTACAGCTGTGCGGTGGAGCACTTCGAAAAAAGGGAAGGTATCCAGCGGCATCCATACCGGCATTGAGGAAGCTGTCAGCCGTACCTCCAGGCGCAAGGGCTCGCCGATCAGGATCTGCTGCCGGTCGGCACGTACCGAAAAGGCGGTCTGCGCCGGCATCGGCGTGTAAAGCAGCAGAAACAACAGAAGGTGAAGCAATCGGATCATGGACGGACACGGCTGATGAAAAATCGCTGAAGCACTTTTACATAATCTTCGTCGGTGCGCAGATGCAGCAGGTCGCTGCCGGCCTTGCGGAAGACGGTATCACAGTATTCGGTGATGCGGAAGAACTCCTGCTCGTGCTCGCTCCGCACAAAGCGGTTGCCGGTGTCGACCCAGGTGCGGCGCCCTGTCTCCAGGTCTTCCACCTCCACCAGACCTATATCTGGCAGTTGCTGATCGAGGCGGTCGTAGATCTTCATACCCACGAGGTCGTGGCGGCGCGCCGCTACCCGCAGCGGGTCTTCATAACCCATGTCCAGGAAATCACTGAGCACAAAGGCGATGCTGGTCTGTCGCGTGGTATTGCTGAAATAGCGAAGCGCCTTCGACAAGTCGGTGCCGCGGCTTTTCGGCTCCATCCCCAGCAGTTCGCGCACGAGGTACAGCACCTGCTTGCGTCCCTTCCGGGGTGGGATGTACTGCTCCACGCGATCGCTGTAGAGGATGGCGCCTACCTTATCGCCGTTGTTGATGGCGGAGAAAGCGAGTACGGCTGCGATCTCGGTTGCCAGTTCGCGCTTGCTGGCCGCTGCCGTACCGAATAGCGAAGAAGCGCTCACATCCACCAGCAGCATCACGGTCAGCTCGCGCTCTTCCTCGAAAAGTTTACTGAAGGGATGTCCGAACCGTGCAGAAACGTTCCAGTCGATAAAGCGCACATCATCGCCCGGCGCATACTCACGCACTTCCTTGAACGACATGCCACGTCCCTTGAAGGCGCTGTGGTATTCGCCCGTAAACAGGTCGCTCGTGAGCTTCTTGCTCTTGATCTCGAGCGAGCGTACTTTCTTGTGTATTTCTGCGGTCGTGAGCATTAACGTTTATTGGTCTATTGGTTTATTAGTCTATTGGTTTCGCTAACTGCCAACCTTCAAAAACCCTCAGAAACCTTCATTACCCCATCATCCCGGTAACCTACGGCAAAGGAACTTGCCGGAGGATCTGCTCAATCACCTGCTCGGCGGTGATGTTCTCCGCTTCCGCCTCATAGGTGATGCCGATACGGTGCCGGAGCACGTCGATGCAAATGGCGCGCACGTCTTCGGGCACCACGTAGGCGCGGCGGTTCAGGAAGGCCTGTGCCTTGGCAGCTATGGCCAGGTTGATGGAACCCCGCGGCGAGGAGCCGTAGGAAATGAGCGGAGCCAGATCTTTCAGACCCGCAGAAGCGGCGTCGCGGGTAGCGAAAATGATGTCGAGGATGTATTGCTCTACTTTTTCGTCGAGGTACACCTGGCGCACGAGCTGGCGGGCATGAAGCACCTCCTGGAGGGCCACCACGGGCTGCACCGCCGGTGGCGCGCCACCCGCCACCTGTTGCCGGATGATGAGCTGCTCCTCCTCCCGGGTGGGGTAGCCGACAACCACTTTCATAATAAAACGGTCGACCTGCGCCTCGGGCAGCGGGTAGGTACCCTCCTGTTCCAGCGGGTTCTGGGTGGCCAGCACCAGGAAAGGCTCATCGAGCTTATAGGTCTGATCGCCGATGGTTACCTGCCGCTCCTGCATGGCTTCGAGCAGGGCGCTCTGCACCTTTGCCGGCGCCCGGTTGATTTCATCGGCCAGGATCAGGTTGGCGAAGATGGGACCTTTGCGCACCACGAAGTAGGCGCGCTGCTGGTTGTAAATCATCGTGCCGATGACGTCGGCCGGCAGCAGGTCGGGGGTGAACTGGATCCGGCTGAACTGTGCCTGGATGGCCTGTGCCAGCGACTTGATGGTGAGGGTCTTGGCCAGACCCGGTACGCCCTCGAGCAGCACATGGCCATTGGCCAGCATGCCGATCAACAGGCGGTCGAGCATATAGGGCTGGCCAATGATGACCTTCCCCACCTCCCGGCGGAGGGTGTCGAGAAAGCGGCCGGCATCGGCAACCTGGTCATTCAGGCGGCGTATTTCTTCGGATGATTGTACCATGTGGGCAAATTACGAAGGGACCGTCAGCAAATACTCTGCCGGGGAAGAGGAGGAGGAGGACGAGAACGTGAGAACAAGAGAACGTGAGAACGAGAGAACGTGAGAACGTGAGAACGTGAGAACGAGAGAACGTGAGAACGTGAGAACGTGGGAACGTGGGAACGTGAGGAAGGGAACAGGGAACACGAAGCAAGGAACACAGAACACAAAACCCGGAATACAGAACCCGTAATGAAGGATGCGCAGGAACTGCCGGCTGATCCGCTGATCTTTCGCTACCTTAGCCGTAGATGAAAACTGCTAATCGACTCTTCGGGGCCTTTATTGCCCTGAGCGCGCTGGTGTTGGCTTGCAACAAAAGCGACAACACGCCGCCAAGCACCAAAGCCTCGCCCGAAAACATGCGCCGTCTAACGAGCGGCACCTGGGTTTTTGAACTCGGCGGCCTCGACCTCGACCGCAACGGCGTGGGCGACATCGAGTTACCGGATGCCCTCGCCTACTCTTGCTATACCGACAATGCGTATACGTTCCGCAACGACTACAGCGGTAACGTGTTCGACAGCAGCTTCCGTTGCGATACGCTGCTACCCGTTAATCGCACGTTCACCTGGTCGATGTCGGACAACGAACAGTATATCCACCTCAACAACAGTGCATTCTTCGGCATGAGCGGTCGCTTCCGTCTTTGGTGGCTCACCGACAGCTTCCTGGCCATTGCGCGCGATACAATGGTTCAAATTCCGCAGTCGCCGCAACCCGTAAGCGCATCGGCATTGTTTCTGTATAAAAAACGTTCCTGATGAAGCACACCTACACCCTGCCGATAGCGATCGTTGCCGCACTGTTCCTTCTTCTGGCCGGATGCGCCAAGGAATATAGTTTCGAAGGCAATGGCAATCTGCCCGCCACGCAACAGCGCCGGTGCATCAACTGCGCTTACCTGCCCCTGTGCGACAGCTCCGAGTTCACGTACCTGATCGATACCACGGGCACGGGAGGCGATACCGCCACCGGTGTGGTGCAGCTCCTCAACGACACACTGATCGGGGGAAAAACCTTTGCGAAGGTTTCTGGCTTCGCCGCTTTCAACACAGGACTGCTTTATAACTGTGATGACCAGGAATACCGGATGATGCTGACCCTGGCACAGTTTGGCCTGAATGCCGACTCGCTCCGCGCCCTGATCAACCAGTTGCCCCCGAATCCGCAGTTTCCGATCAATCCGGCCAGCATCCAGATCCCTGACCGCTATGCCGCCACGATCCTGAAAGCCAATGCACCACAGGGAGCTACCTGGATCGATACGCTCACCCGTTTCAACGTCACGTTTCAGCCATCGGGCATTCCCATCCCGCTGAGCATCCCCATTTATATCGGCATCGAATACAAGCTGCTCCAGAAGAATGTGTCTTATTCGGTGCTGGGTAATAATTATACGAATGTGATGTATGTGCAGGGCAAGCCCACCTACGGTATTGCAGGCGCACTTCCCATCCCGCTGCCCATTACGCTGCCTCCCTTCCCCGGCGATTTCCGGATCGACTTCCGGCTATCCCGCGATGTGGGCCTGATCGAGATGGCCGCGGCAAACGGGCCTGATCCGCTTTTATCGGCCCGGCTGCTCCGCTATCGGCTCTGACCTTTTTGCCCCCTTTTTCACGCGTGCGGCCCCGGAATCCAGGGCCGCACGCTTTTTACCGCTTCCTGCTCCGTTGCCCGGTGTACTCCTGCCGCTGCCGATCCTATCCGAGGTACTTGGCCACAATGGGCAGGCGGCGACCCACACCGAACGCTTTCGATGACACGCGGATGATGGGGCAGAACTGGTTGCGCTTATACTCGTTCCTATTCACGAGGCGGAGCACCCGGTTCACCAGCGCCGCATCGAAGCCCTGTGCGATGATGTCGCGGGGGCCCTGGCGCAGCTCAATGTACTGATACAGGATCCGGTCGAGCACATCGTATTCGGGCAGGCTGTCCGAATCTTTCTGCCCGGGACGCAGCTCGGCGGAAGGAGCTTTTTCAAGAATATTGCGGGGAATCACTTCTCCGTTGCGGTTGATATACCGGGCCAGTGCATACACCTGCGTCTTATAAAGGTCGCCCAGTACGCTGAGTCCGCCGGCCATATCGCCATAGAGTGTTCCGTAGCCGGTGGCCAATTCACTTTTGTTGGAAGTATTGAGCAGGATATAGCCGAATTTATTGGCAAGCCCCATGAGCAGGTTACCGCGGGTGCGGCTCTGCAGGTTTTCTTCGGCAACGTTGAAGGGCCGGTCTTCGAACAGTGGGTTAAGCGTGTCGAGCAGGGCGTTGTAAACCGGTGCAATGGGAACGATATCGTGCCGGTTGCCCAGGTTGCGGCTCAGCGCCACCGCATCGGCCACCGAGTGGTCGGACGAATATTCGGAAGGCAGCAGCAGCACATGCACGGCATCTTTGCCGAGCGCCTCCACGGCCAGCGCCTGCACCACGGCGCTGTCGATGCCTCCGCTGGCACCCAGTGTGGCCTTGCTGAAACCCATCTTCCCGAAATAATCACGGATGCCCAAAAGCAGGGCCTGGTGTATTTCCTGGATATTCTTCTCCTCGATCAGGTACTGAAGGGTATCGGTATCGCGTCCTACTTCGGTAGCCGAGTAATAATACCTGTGCGAAACGGCCGGCGTCGCGGCTCTCTGAGAGAGCTCGGCGAGATCGAAGAGGGCGGCATCTTCCCGGAAGTAAGCCATCTCCCGTATCAGTTGCCCGTTGCAGTCATAAACGAGGCTTCCCCCGTCAAACACGATCTCCGTTTGCGAACCCACCGTATTGCAATACAGCATCGGAATCCCATACTTCACGGTATGCGCTTCCACGATGCTGCGGCGTACGGTGTCGGCGGCGTAGTTATACGGAGAAGCCGACAGGTTGATCATCACATCGGGCTGCTCGGCGATGAGGTGTTCCATGGGCGTTTCGCGGTACAGCGGGTTATCGCCCAGGTTCCAGATATCCTCGCAGATGGTCACGGCCAGCTTCCGGCCTTTAAAGGGCACACAGTTCCAGGAAAATGCCGGCTCGAAATAGCGGTTCTCATCGAACACATCATAGGTGGGCAGCAGGGTCTTGTGGATCTCTGCCTTTACGTCACCGTCCTGCAACAGGAATGCGGCATTGAACAGGTCCTTACCCTCCCTTCGGGAATTGCGGGCCGGGGCACCGACGAGCACACCGATATCCTGGCTGTGTTCCCGGATCCGGTCCAGCGCCGATGCGCACTGCACCATGAAATCTTCGAATTCGAGGAAGTCGCGCGGCGGGTATCCACACACGCAGAGCTCCGAAAACACCACCAGGTCGGCTCCTGCTGCCCTGGCCGCATCAATCCCTCCGATGATCTTCGCCACGTTCGCTTCGAAATTTCCGATATGATAATTCTGCTGCGCGAGATAAATCTTCATTACCTGTGTTTATGAGTCTGTTCGTTTATGGGTCTTTTGGTTTTCCAGTAAGGTCAGGCTGAGCGCAGTCGAAGCCCCATCTGCACATCAGCTAATACGCTAATCAGCCAATCAGCTAATCAGCCAATCACCACATTCCCTATCTTTCCGTCAAAGTTCCGGAAAACACGATGAAGCGCTATTTCCTGTTTACAATTATTGTGCTGCTGGCCGCCTGCAGGGGCGACAAACGCCACCCCGATGTGTCGGGAATCAAGGTGGACGTGGCCGTGGAGCGGTTTGAGCAGGACTTTTACCGGATCGACAGCAACAATGTGGCAGCCGGACTCGCACAGGTCCGGAATGCTTTCCCGGATTTCTACGGATTCTACCTGGGTAATATCGTGGGTATCAACCCGGCCGACACATCCGGACAGGCGGTTGTTCGTTATATGCTGCGCGATTATGGTCCGGTAAACGCCGCCCTTCAGAAAAAGTACCCCGACTTAGACTGGCTGCGCAAGGAGCTGGGTACCGGTTTCCGTTATGTGAAGCACTACTACCCGGATTACGCATTGCCCCGCCTGATTACGTTCGTCGGCCCGCTCGATGCACCGGGCACCCTGCTTACGGCCCGCTACCTGGGCGTTGGCCTGCACCAGTTTGCCGGTAAGGATTTTCCCATTTACCAGGATGAGGTGGTGCGCCAGCTCTACCCCGAATACATCTCCCGCCGCTTCGACAAGGAGTATATGACTGCTGCTTGCTTGCGGGCGGTTGCCGAAGACCTCTATCCCGACCAGAGCGTAGGACGCCCGCTGCTGGAGCAGATGGTGGAAAAAGGAAAGCAGTGGTACCTGCTCGATCACCTGATGCCGGATGCGCCCGACAGTGTAAAAACGGGTTACACCGGCGCCCAGCTCGGGTGGGCAAAAGAAAACGAAGGCAATATCTGGGCGTATATCCTGAAAAACGAGAATCTTTTCAGCATTGAGCCGACGGTCATTCAGACCTATGTGGGCGAAGCGCCGTTCACACAGGGGTTTCCGGAAGGATCTCCCGGCAATATCGGTCCCTGGATCGGATGGCAGATCATTCGGCGCTACGCCGAGCGCAACAACCAGCTCACGCTGCGTCAGGTGCTCGAAACGCCATCACGGCGGATTTACGAGGAAAGCCGGTACAAGCCGAAATAGGCCCTGGAGCAAGCTTCGCCGCCACAAGCAGCGAACTCATCAGCATAAGTTCTGTTCAACAGGTGGATCCGGAGAAGGGTCGGACGTAGCCAGATGGAGAGCAGCGCCTGGAGGCCGGCGCCCCGGAAAGGGGGAGAGTGGGGCGTTTCTTCAATAGGTTAGCCGCAATGCCACAACAGGAGGCGGCGGGGCGTCGTCTTTCGCGGAGACTAGTTGTATTTGAACGGGGTAATCATCTCGAAGGCAGGGATATTGACTTCGAAAAGCTGCTTGGTATGCAGGTTCTCCATCAGGTACGTTCCATGCATCCGGCCCATTTCGGTGTGCAGGTTACAGCCGCTCACGTATTGATACTCATCGTGCGCATTGATCACCGGCTGCATGCCTACCACGCCCTCGCCTTCCACCTCACGATATTCGCCATCACTGTCGAAGATATGCCAGTGGCGGCTGAGCAGCTTAACCGGAAAGCTATTGTGGTTCTCAATGGTGATGCGGTATGCAAACATAAACTCCGACTGGAGCGGGTTGGAATAGTCCTGCTGGTAGAATGTCTCCACACTGATCTTTACCCCTTCTGATATTTTGGATACCATACTACAAGTTTAAAGTAATCCATTCAAACCGGGTACCAATAATTGTTGGGAAAAGTCATAGTACAATAGATTCCACACACCTATTTTTGCGGGCATAAAATTTACCCAACGCACGGGCAGCGACAGCAGAAAAGCCCCGGAGCTACGCCGGTCCGGCCTTTTCGAAGCTTGCTACAAGAACTGTCTTTCCCGTTAAAAACCAAATGATTACAAATGAAAATCGCTGTTGCTAAGGGAGATGGGATCGGTACGGAGATTATGGACGCCGTTCTGAGCATCTTCAACGCCAATCAGGTAGGTCTGGAGTACGAATTTGTGGAAATGGGTAAATGGGTCTTCGATAAAGGCTATTCGAACGGGATGACCCCGGAAGCCCAGGCGACCATTGAACAGCTCGGCATCCTCTTCAAAGGCCCCATGGAAACCCCCAAGGGCAAAGGAGTCAAGAGCGTCAATGTTACCGCTCGCAAGACCTGGAACACCTACGCCAACAAACGCACGTTCCTGACCCTTCATGGTGTGGACACCGTTTTCTCGAAAGCAGGCATTCCCATCGATATCACCATCGTTCGCGAAAACATTGAAGACACTTATGGTGGCATTGAGCACATGCTCACGCACGACGTAGCCCTCAGCCGCCGCTTCATTACCCGGCCCGGCTCCATGCAGGTACTGCGTTATGCGTTCGAGATGGCCCGCAAAAAGGGAGCACGACGCATCACCTGCGGACACAAGTCGAACATCATGAAGCTTACCGATGGCCTCTTCGTGGAGTGTTTTTATGAGCTGGCCAAGGAATATCCGGAATTGAAAGCGGACGATAAAATCGTTGATGACCTGGCCATGCAGATGGTGGTTCGTCCCGACCAGTTCGATGTGGTCGTACTGACCAACCTGCAGGGCGACATCATTTCCGATCTCTGCGCCGGCCTGGTGGGTGGACTCGGCTTCGCTCCTTCCGCCAATATCGGAGATCATATCTCGATCTTCGAAGCGGTGCATGGTACGGCTCCCGATATCACCGGTAAAAACATCGCCAACCCAACGGCACTTTTGCTCAGCGGTCTGGGCATGCTTCGTCATGTCGGCCTCTGGGAAAATGCCGCCATCATCGAAAACGCGCTGCTGTACACACTCGAGCAGGGCGTGCGCACCGGCGACTTCGGCGACCGCTCCCTGCCGGCTAAAAACACCACTGAATTTGCGCAGTGCATCATCGACAACTTCGGCAAAGTGCCAAAGCATGGCGCCCGCCCCATGCAGTCGAACCAGCCCGAATCCATGGCTGTATGCCGACTGGAGCAAAACACCATGATGGTATCGGCCGAACTGCAGGACGAGAAGATCGTTGGCGTCGATATGTTCGTGGAAAGCTCCGAGCAGCCGAACGCTGTTGCCGAAATCTGCCTCCGTCATACCAGCGACCTGTTCAAACTGGTCACGATCTCCAACCGGGGCACACAGGTATGGCCAAAAGGATCGGTCTACACCAACCTCATTAACCAGTACCGCTGCCGCTTCGAAAGCGTCGGGGAAGAATCCGTTACGCAGACAGATATCATCGAACTGTACCGGCGCCTTGCCCAGGACCTGAAGGTATGCTCGCTCGAGCTGCTGAACATGTGGGACGGGAAAAAGGCCTACAGCCTGGCACAAGGACAGTAGGAACTGACTGCTGTTAAATAGATAGTAGAAGCGCCCCTCGGACGAGGGGCGCTTTTATTGGAGAAGTGTTTAGGCGCCACTCTTTTTCGTTTGTGCATATCCGTTTTTCACCAGCCACTGCAGCACCTTGTCGCGCTGATCACCCTGCACCAGGATGATCCGATCCTTTACCGACCCGCCGGTACCGCAAAAGGCTTTCAGGGCCTTGCCCAATAGGTCGAGGTCCGCTTCCTTTCCGATGAAACCAGTCACGACGGTAGCGGGCTTCCCACCTCTTTGTTTGGTCTCCAGTTGCACCCGACGCTTCTGCTGCTGTGGCGGGAGCGTTTCCGCTGCCTCCTCCCCTTCCGGCTCAAAGCGGAAATTCGGATCCGTACTGTACACGAAGCCGTTGCGATCAGATTTATTCTTCTTGCTCATAATGAGAATCAAAGATAACCTTCAGAAAAAGGAAAAAACGCCTCCCGGTTGGAAGGCGTTTGTACTTATGAATGTAACAGGAAGTGCGCCCCTACACTCATCACTCATCACTCATCACTTATCATCAGAGCACCTGCACGTCGGCACATCATCACATCTTCACCACCTGCTTCTGCACGCTTTGACCGGTGCGGACAGAAGTGATGCGAACCGTGTATACACCCGGCGTCAGTCCGCTGAGGTCTACCGTGTAGGGGTTGGTGTTCATCACTGCGGGCTTGCTGATGGCACCGCCATACTGCGATACAAGCTGCACCGTGTAGGTCTCACGGCTGGTATACTCGTTGGTTGTCAACTGTACCGTCACGCGGTCTCTTGCCGGTACCGGGCTCAGCGTCACATCCTGCGTACGCAGCGTGCTCGCATCGCCACCCGTGCCACCCGCCTGCGTCACCGTAGCGGCGTTGCAGTTGCTGACACCCACATAGATCGGCGTGGGCTGCGAGTTACACGTCGTCGTGCCATTGCCGATCGCCGTTACCAGGATCGTCGAACGAAGCATCGACGTGGTCGGGTTCTGAGCAACGAATGAAGGCACGTTGCCCGTTCCGCTCGCCGCCAGACCAATGGCCGTGTTCGAGTTCGTCCAGCTATATTGTGCACTCGTGTCAAAGAAATAGATCGGAGGTACGACCTCACCGCGGCATACCGAGATCGGACCGGCCGGCCAAATGCTCAGCGTGGCGCGCGGCAGCACCGTTACCTGTGTGGAGGCAGAAGAATTGCAACCACTAACACCGGTCAGTGTATACGTCACCGTGTAAGTACCGGCCAGCGAGGTCCAGAAGTTCAGACGGCCCGTATTGGCGTCGATGGTCAGTCCGGTCGGCGTGGCCGAGAAGGTACCGCCCGCTCCGGCCCGAAGGATCGGAAGCGCTCCGGTGTTCTGGCAGTAAGTCGACTGCGGATACGACAGCGATGTGGCCGAGTTGCGCACCGTGATGGTGAACTGTACCGGGGTGCCCGAGCAGCCGCGGCGTACCGGCGTCACCGTAAACGTAGCAACCGTGGAAGCGTCGCCGGTAGGGTTGCGGGCGTTGAAGACGCCGATGCCCGGGCTGTTAGTAGCCGAGGCAGCAGTGCCGATGCCCGGATTGTCGTTTGTCCAATTGCCCCAGACACTGCCCGCGGCATTGCTGAAATTCACGGGCGTGGTGGCTTGTCCGGCACAGACTGTCTGATCGGAAATAGAGTTCAACTGCGGCAGCGGCGCTACAGTAAGGCCAAACACCAGAGGCGTTACGGCACAACCCGTGCCGCCGGTGGCCCGCACGGTAATAAGCGCCGTCTGATCGATGGTGCCGTTATTGACCGTTGTAAAGGCACCCAAGTTGCCGGTACCGGAGGGGGCGATTCCGATGGTACTATTGGTGTTGCTCCAGGCATACGTGACGCCCGGAATGGACCCGAAGTTGAAGCCACTCAGTGTGCTACCGGCACAGACGAACTGATTCGTTGTGCTGTTGAAGAACTGGGTCGGACGGATAGCGACCTGCGTGCTGACGGGTTGCCCGCCAATATCCAGGGTAACCGTATAAATACCAGCCTGGGAGGCAGCCACATCGATGATGCCGGTAGTGCTGTTGATATGGAGGCCAGCCGGTGATGAACTGTAGGTTCCGGTGAATGCCGGGGTGACCTCGGGCTGATACTGACCAGAGGAGGTACAATAGGGTGCACCCGGATAGCGGAGCGTGATGGGAACCCCTCTGATCACCGTCACCGTATAAGTGCGGATCGTACCATCCTGAGCCGTAACCACCACCGAAAGCGTGTTGCTGCCGGGCGTAATCGGAATGGCAGCCGAAGCCATGCCGCTGCTCACGGCCACCCCATTCACTGTTATGGAAGACGTCGGGTTGGAGGCGGTAGGCGTCAATGTTATGTCGGTTGCCGAGAGGGGGAGATAAATGGTATATGAAAGGGAGTCTTTGTGAAACTGCGGCGCAAACGTACCCTTGTTCGCGACGAGATTCGAGAGCGTGGCGTCATTTGAGGCCACAAAAACCCAGACGGAGCCGGAGGTATCATTATCGGCAGGTCCGCCCGACAGCAGCGTGTTCCCATCGGCACTCAGAGCAACCGACACGCCCTGAGCTGCAGGTTGCGTTGCGTCGCTTCCCTGGAGCATCCCCGCCTGGCGGCTCCAGGTGGTACCCGATCGCGTAAACAGATACACGCCGCCTTCTCCGCTTACAGCTCCGTAAGCGCCGATTGCAGCCCGGTTGCCGTCGGCACTGAGCGATACCGAATGCCCTGCATACGCCTGTCCGCCGGCAGGAAGTGACAGCGCCAGTTTATCGCCCTGCTGGGTCCAGGTGTTCCAATCGCGAACAAACACCCAGGCGGTGCCCGTTTGGTCGTCGCCTGGAGCGCCCACCAACAAGGTCCGGGCATCGGCACTCAAGCGTACCGATCGGCCCTGATGACTCGCACCGATAGCGCCTGTACCCACCAGCTTGCCACCTTGTTGCGCCCAGGCATTGCCGTTGCGTCTGAAAATCCAGGCGGCGCCTGTTTCGTTATCGGCCCGACTGCCGCCAACGGCGAGGTAGGAGCCAGTTGCATCCAGCGCCACTGACTCGCCCTGCTCCATCAGGCCGGTAGCACCTGTACCCACCAGCTTGTTGCCTTGCTGGGTCCACACACCACCCGAGCGGGTGAACACCCAGGCGGCACCCTTCCAGCCATCGTCAAACTGTCCGCCAATCGCGGCCGTATTTCCGTCAGCCCTCAACGCAACCGAAGTACCAAAACCGGCAGCACCCGTATTATCCGTCGGAGTCAGAGCTGGTCCCTGTTGTGTCCAGGTATTTCCATTGCGAACAAAGACCCATGCCGAGCCCATCATTCCGAATTGGATGGGGCCTCCGGCGATAACGGTGTTGCCATCAGCACTGATGGCCACGCTCCAACCCATATACGAGCTGCCGACCGCACCACTGCCGACCATCTTCGCGCCCTGCTGGGTCCAAACCCCGTTGTTGCGTCTGTAGAACCAGAGAGCGCCCGTGTAGCTATCATCATGCAAACCGGCAACGACTGCGGTTTGACCATCTGCACTCAGGGCCACAGCGACCCCTTGGGCACTCTTGCCGATACCTCCGGTTCCGGAAAGCTTGGGGCCCTGCTGCATGCCCACACCCTTGGAGGCTACAACGTTGAAGGTGGAGGAACTGGTCGCCGTAGCACCAGCGCCCATCAAATAAACCCGTGCAGGACCCGATGCAGCTTCGGGCATGACCATGGCCACCAGGTTCTGACCATCGTTGGAAACAGGAGTCGCCAGCACCGTTCCTACCAACGTCGCCATAGGTGCGGCGATCAGGTTCGAGCCGGTAATGGTCACCAGCGAACCCACCGGGCCGCTCAACGGCGACAGGGACGTGATGACGGGACCCGCACGCGATACGGTAACCGTATAAACACGAACCGTTCCGTCCTGCGCAGTTACTTCAATCGGTATGATGCTGTCACCCACGTTAAAGTAAATATCGGATGAAGCGGTACCGGTAGCGACAGTGACACCGTTCACCTTGATGCCAGACGTCGGATTCTGTGCCGTGGGGGTGAATGTCAATTTGTAATCCGCTCCGGTGGTGGCAAGCACATAGCTCGTAACCGCGGGATCAAAGGCAGGCGTCAGCGAACCGGCGCCCGGCACCAGCGCGGACAGATTGGCGTTGTTCGATGCTACATACATCCAGGCGGCTCCTTTATCATTATCATCCTTGTTTCCTCCAAGCAGCGCCGTGTTTCCATCGGCACTCAGCGCGGCAGCAATACCCAGGTTAGAAGGCCCTGCCAGATCACTGCCCGACAGCATGCCCGGCTGTTGCATCCAGGTGCCGCCGATGCGTTTGAAAAGCCAAGCACCCTCTCCAAAATTGCCACCCGCCAGTGCCAGGTTGCCATCTGCGCTCAGTGCCACAGACACGCCCACGCCAGCAAAAGCAGTTCCATTTGCCAAAAGTTTGCTTCCCTGCTGTGCCCAGGTGCTGCCGTTGCGGGTAAACCCCCAGGCCGCTCCGTTGCCGCCGTTATCGCCCCCACCACCGATCAACGCCGTATTTCCGTTGGCATTCAGGGCAACCGACCGGCCCTGACTGGCCGATCCTTCAGCGCCGGTGCCTACCAGCTTCGACCCCTGCTGGCTCCAGGTAGTTCCGGTGCGCACAAATACCCAGGTGGCGCCCCTATAGTTATCGTCGGATGGTGCACCCAAAAGTGCGGTGTGGCCGTCAGCACTAAGCGCCACCGCGGAGCCCTGGTAGGAAGTGCCTACCGCACCCGTGCCGGCAAGCTGGCCTCCCTGCTGGCTCCATACGCCCGCATGGCGCACAAACACCCAAGCACCTTGCTGAGCGCTGTTGTAATGATTGCTGCCCGCCAACATCGTATTGCCATCGGCACTAAGTGCCAGAGCGAATCCAAACGCGGTGTAGGCAACGGCGCCATTGGCCACCAGCTTACTTCCCTGCTGACTCCAAACGCCTGCATTGCGGGTAAATACCCACACCGCCCCTTTGGACCCATCATCGCCGGGACCACCCACCAGGGCTGTGTTACCATCGGCGCTGAGGGCCACCGACCAGCCTTGGCTGGCATTACCCACGGCTCCCGAACCTACCAGCTTTGGGCCCTGCTGACGCCATATTCCATTGCTGCGCGTATACACGAAGGAAGCACCTGCCCCACCGTCATCGGTAAGGGCGCCTACGATGGCGGTGTTCCCATCAGCGCTCAGCGCCACCGAATAGCCATAGTTAGCCTGCCCCGTGCTTCCCGTATCCACCAGCTTGTTTCCTTGCTGCATACCGATCCCTTTCGAGGGCACAACCGTAAAGTTGGCGCTTCCGTTGCCGATAGCTCCCGACACGTTCACCGATACAGCGCCCGTGATGGCGCCGGGCATCACCATAGCCACCAACGAAGTGCCGGTGGCAGATATGGGAATGGCTGACACACCGCCGATCGTCACAAGGGAAGGAAGGGTCAAGCCGGTGCCGGTCAGCATAACCAGTGTACCCACCGGCCCGCTGGCAGGGTGAATGGACGTAATCTCGGGCAAGGAACGCTGCACCACAACCGTATAAGTACGGGTGCTGCCGTCTTCCGCCGTGACGACAACGGAAATGTTGTTGGTACCCGCGCTCAGCGCCACCGGCGCGGAGGCCGTTCCGCTCGGCACATCGATGCCCTGAACCGTAACCGTTGCGGCTACATGTTGCATCGTTGGCGTAAGCGTAAGAGACGTAACCGAGGGCGAAACAGCGAGCGTATAGGAAGTGGTGGCCGGCGAAAAAGTAGGCGTGAGGCTGCCGGTACCCGGCTCCAGATTGGAAAGCGTAGCGTCGCTGGAACCAGCGAAAAACCACAACGCACCGGCATTGTTGTTATCGCCCGGACCACCTGCCACGACCGTTCCCCCATCGTAGCTGAGCCGAACCGAGCTGCCCTGCAGGGAGTTTCCTGCGTTACCGTTGCCCGATAACTTCGTACCGCTTTGGCTCCAGGTGCCGCCGCTGCGCGTAAACAACCACCAGGCGCCCCGTTCTGCTTCGTCGCCCGGGCCGCCAATAAGGGCCCGATTGCCATCGGCACTCAACGACACCGACCAGCCCCGCTGAGCGAAGACCGTAGCACCAGTGCCGGTCAGCTTGCCACCCTGCTGGCTCCAGCTGCCGCCGTTGCGAACAAATACCCAGGCGGCACCATCAAACGTATTGTCGATCCAACTGCCCATTATAGCCGTATGTCCATCGGCACTCAGGGCGACGGAGTAACCCTGGTTGGTGGTACCCACACCGTCGGTGCCGACGAGTTTGTTGCCCTGCTGGCTCCAGGTGCTGCCACTTCGGGTAAATACCCAGGCGGCCCCTGTGCCGTTATTATCATGAGTGGCCCCGACAAATGCAGTATGCCCATCGGCACTGAGCGCAACCGAGGTACCCTGAAGGGCATCGCCGATATTACCTGCGCCGAGCAGTTTACCCTGCTGGGTCCAGGTGGTGCCTGTGCGCACAAATACCCAGGTAGCTCCCCGACCGCCGTTATCGTATGGCGCGCCCAAAAGGGCGGTATTGCCATCGGCACTCAGGGCAACCGACAGGCCGGCCTGCGCCGCCCCGATCCCGCCCGAAGGCGCTAGCTTGGTTCCCTGCTGCGTCCAGACGCCCCCTTCGCGTACGAACACCCAGGCGGCGCCGGCTTCATTATTGTCGGCCGGAGCGCCTACCAGTGCCGTGTTGCCGTCTGCGCTCAGCGCGGCCGAATAGCCCAGTTTCCCGGCACCCACCATATCCAATACGGTCAGCCTGCTTCCCTGCTGATTCCACACGCCGTTGCTGCGGGTGTACATCCAGACGGCCCCCTTATTGCCGTCGTTGCTATAGCCGCCTGCCAGCGCCGTATTGCCATCAGCACTCAAGGCCGTAGCAAAACCGAGCCGGGCAGCTCCGGAAGCTCCTGTGGCCGTCATTTTTACCCCCTGTTGCGCACTGATGGCGCGTGGGGAAACAACAGTAAAGCTCGTGCTGCTCGTGACACTCGAACCGGGTACGCCCACGGTAACGGCACCTCCCGTGGTGCCCGGCATTACCAGGGCCACCAACGTTTGGCCATTGCCTGATACCGGCATAGCCGGCACACCACCGATATTCAGTACCGAAGGCAATTCGAGATTGGTGCCGGAAATAGTGACCAGCGACCCGACAGTACCACTGGCAGGAACCACCGATGTGATAGTTGGCGGTGCCCGGTTCACAGTGACCGTATAGGTGCGGCTCGTCGTCCCATCCTGAGAGGTAACGACCACAGTCAGTGTATTTACTCCGGGCTGAAGTGGTATTTGCGGAGAAAGTTCACCGCTTTCGGTCTCAATGCCGTTTATGGTAATCCGCTCGGTGCCGCTACTACCGGACGCGATCATGCGAACAAAACTGGCTCCCATGCTGACCGTTGCCGTATAAGCGGTCTGGCTCGCCTGAAAAGCGGGCGCAACGGCGCTTCCGTTCACTGACAAGCCCGACAGCGCCGACACATTTGAAGCCGTAAAGGCCCAGGCGGCCCCATGTGCCGCCGACCACTCGTCGCGCCGCTGAAGTTCATTTAGATAACCGCCAACGAATAAGGTATTTCCATCCGCACTGATCGCCACACCCTGTCCCTGATCGGCTGCCCCCGTAGTTCCGGTGCCTTGGAGCGTAACGCCCCACTGTCGCCAGTTGCCCGACCGGAGCCGGAAGCTCCAGGCTCCTCCTTCGTTATTCTGCGAATAGGGACCACCAAATACTGCAATAGTTCCCTCCGCGTTTACCGTTGTCGACGATCCGAGGCCAAGGGCCCCCGGCACCGTCAGCTTGGCGCCTTGCTGCGCCCAGGAGCTGCCATTACGTTTGAAAACCCATACAGCTCCCTTGTTGTTATCGTCGTCAGGTCCGCCGATCAGAGCGGTATTGCCGTCAGCGCTCAGCGATACCGATTTTCCCTGCTTAGCCTGTCCAGTGGCTCCTGTTCCGGCCAGACGACCACCTTGCCGGGCCCATGTTCCGCCCTGACGCACAAATACGAGAGCACCTTCATGATAGCCAGGCGCCCCAGCGAGCGCCGTGTTACCGTCGGCGCTCAACGAAACACTCTCCCCCAGGTTTCCATCAACCCCCGCCGTTCCTGTCAACTTGTTTCCTTGCTGACTCCATACTCCGCCGCTTCGCGTAAATACCCAGATCGCACCGTTATTATTGTTATCACCAGGCGCACCGATGAGTGCGGTATTGCCGTCGGCACTCAATGCAACCGATCTTCCAAAATAGGTCAGATAAGCGGGGATACCGCCGGCCGGAAGAATCTTGATGCCCTGCTGGCTCCACGTAGTTCCGTTACGGACAAAAACCCAGGCGGCACCTTTCCCGGAATTATCCATATACCCGCCGAAAAGTATCGTATTGCCGTCAGCGCTGATCGCTACGGAGAAACCCATGAATTGCGTAAAGGGCATAAAATTGTTTGGGAGCTTGCCGGAACCGGAAAGGAGTCCTCCCTGCTGCGTCCACAAGGTGCCCGACCTCGTAAAAACCCAGACCCCGCCCCAGATGTTCGCGGTGGGTGCACCTACAACGGCGGTTTGACCATCGGCGCTTAGCGCGATCGAATAGCCGAAATTAGAACTGCTACCACTGCTTCCGGGATGCAGCTTTCCTCCCTGTTGCATACCTACTCCTTTGCTCGCAACCAATGTAAACGTGCCCTGGCTGGCATTACCCGAGACAGTGCTGACCTGTACAGCACCGTTGCCGGCGCCGGGCATCACCAGCACCCGGAGGGTAACACCGTTGTTGGATACCACTACGGCCGGAACACCCCCAACTAATACCGCCGTAGGATTCAAGAGACCACGGCCGTGAATGGTTAGCAGCGTACCAACCGGGCCGCTCGACGGGCTAAACGAATTAATGACCGGTTGTGCCCAGGCGGCCAGGGTAAAAAACAAAAACAGCAAAGAGGCAAAGGCCCTTTGCCGCACGAAGACGGTACTTGATTTCATATACGTGGGTTCTTCAATAAACGGGGCTTACTTATGAAAAAAATGCGTTACCGCCACATGGAAGCAAAGGCAAGCAGGCAATAAGACATAAGGATGACGTACAACACAAGGGGGCATCATGTCATGCGATAACGGATTGCTCTAATTAATAAATCTGACCGGGAGACACATACAAGAGATGTCCTACAGGCAAATAGAGGTGCTGCTAGAGGAAGCAATCGTTTTCGAAGGGGTGGATCGTTTTGTGAAAGTAAACAATCCGGCCTAAGAAAACATGATTTATATCATATTTTCGGATTTTGCTAACCGTTAGTAAAAACCGTATAACTACATCCGTATTTATAACGGATAACAGCGGGTTCATAGCAAAGTACCTGCCTTCTTCTTATCGAAAGAGTATTCTTCTCTTCCCGACCCGCTCCAGGAAACAAGCAAGAAAAAACGACACCCCTTGTAAATATCGTTTCACTATAAAACGTAAAAATCAAAAAAGGAAAATGAAAGAGCCTGCCATGTTCCATTACTCACGCAGCACCCATCATTGCTTTACCACCTTCGAAGGCCGGCTTTAACACAGCAACCAGGAAGAACGCTACACCACCACCGCCTTCAGGCTCAGGTCCAGGCTACGTGCCTGGTGGATCAACCCGCCCACACTCACATAATCGACGCCGGTTTCGGCATAACTGCGGATCGTTTCTTTATTGATGCCCCCGCTGGCCTCGGTTTCAAAAGCGCCACCAATCAGCTCCACGGCAGCGCGCACATCGACCGGCGCAAAATTGTCGAGCATTACCCGTAACACCTTACCCTGTCCTACCCGCAGCACGGTGCGCACATCCTCCAGGTTCCGCGTTTCCACCTCGATTTTCAGGTCGGGACGGTAACGTTGTACATAATCCCAGGCACGGCCGACAGCCGCTTCCATGCCACCGGCATAGTCGATATGATTGTCCTTCAGCATGATCATATCGTAAAGCCCGAAGCGGTGGTTCACCCCCCCCCCGATCCGCACTGCTTCTTTCTCGAGGAGGCGGAAATTGGGCGTCGTTTTCCGTGTATCGAGCAGCCGGGTATGGTACCCCTCGAGCAGTTCGGTATAGCTCCGGGTAAGGGTCGCAATGCCGCTCATCCGCTGCATGATGTTCAGCACCAGGCGTTCACACTGCAGGATCGTATGCACGGGCGCCTCCACTTCAAATGCGGTCTCCCCGCTCGCCATACGAACCCCATCTTCCTTATGCCGGGTAAATACGGCACCGGGATGCTGGTAGCGAAAGATCTTCTCCGCCACGGAAACACCCGCCAGTATGCCCTCTTCCTTGATCTTCAGCACTGCCTTTCCACGGGCGCCTGCAGGTATGCAGCAAAGCGTGGAATGATCGCCGTCTCCTACGTCTTCGCGGAGGGCGGCATCGATGAGCTGTTGCAATCTGTTGTCGAAGTCGGGGATCATAATGCGAATGTAGGAGGACCGGAAGGAATGTGCATTGGAAAATGTGGCGTACTGCTGAAGTACAGGCCGGACATAAAAAAACCCGGCCGCGCCGGGTGGAAAGGGTTGTTCCGGGATAGCATTACTGGAAGCGGATCTCGCGCACGAGCTGCTTGCCGTTGCGGCTGCTCATATACACCGTAGTGCGGAAGGAGCCCGTTCGGGTTACAAGGGTGCCGATGGCAAACTGACTGCCGCCATTATCGCCTTTATGCCTGAGCTCGAAGCTGCGCACGCCATGCGTAGTAAAGAAATCCTGCAATACCATCGTGGCCTGTGCCCTACTGTAGCGATCGGACTTGCTGGGCAGGGCGATCTCCACATTTTCGTCGATATAGCGGGCCAGTTCACTCGCATTACCTGAACGCAGCGCACCGATCACATCATCGAGCCCGCCGGCCAGACGGAAAGCAAACAGGGAAAGCGCCACCAGCGAAAAAAGTAACCATTGCTTCATATGCCTGATTTTCGCCCCTACTTCCGAAAACAATGCCGGGTTCCGGGACCCGACTAAATTAAACAAAAGCTTTACGATTCGGTAGCTTTGCGGGCAGCCAAAAATAAAAGCACATGCCGCAGCATAAAGTGATCCTCGTCATCATGGACGGATGGGGGATCGGACAAGTCGAAAAAGCCGATGCCATCCGCGCCGCCCGCACACCTTTCGTCGACGCCCTCTACCAGCGTTATCCCCACACAACTCTTACCACCTGTGGCGAGGCGGTTGGTTTACCCGACGGACAAATGGGCAACTCAGAAGTAGGGCACCTGAACCTGGGCGCCGGCCGGATCGTTTACCAGGAACTCCAGCGGATCAACGTTGCCATCCGCGAGGGAGAAATGGCCCGGAATCCCGAGCTGCTGGCCGCCATCGACTATGCAAAAGCCAAGGGCAGACCCCTGCACCTGATGGGACTGGTGAGCGACGGAGGCGTACATTCCCATACCAATCACCTGAAAGCACTGGTCGACATTTGCCGTGATCAGGGCCTCAGCGAAGTATACATCCATGCGTTTACGGATGGGCGCGACACCGACCCTAGGGGCGGACTCGACTATGTGCGCGACCTGGAAGCGCATCTGCAGGGCTCTGTGGGCACCATCGCCACCGTCAGCGGACGCTATTATGCAATGGACCGCGACAACCGCTGGGAGCGGGTGCAAAAAGCCTGGGATGTGCTGGTCAATGCCAAAGGCGAAACGGCCGGCAGCGCCACGGAAGCCATCAGTGCTTCCTATGCAAGGGGTGTGACCGATGAGTTCATCCTCCCAACCGTGATCCTGCGCAACGGGCAACCGCTGGCCCGCCTGCAGGAAGGAGACGCGGTGCTTTGCTTCAACTTCCGCACCGACCGCTGCCGCGAAATCACCCGGGCACTGACGCAGACCGAATTTCCGACCTACGGCATGCATCCCCTATCGCTCTACTACGCTACCATGACCGAGTACGACGCCACTTTCGAGAACGTAAAAGTGTTGTTCCGGAACGACAACCTCAACCGCACCCTGGGAGAAGTCATCAGCGAAGCGGGGCGTAGCCAGATCCGGATTGCGGAAACCGAGAAATACCCGCACGTGACCTTCTTCTTCAGCGGCGGCCGCGAAACACCCTTCGAGGGCGAACGGCGGATTATGGTACCCTCTCCAAAGGTGGCCACCTACGACCTGCAGCCCGAGATGAGCGCCCTGCCCATCACCGATGCCATCGTTGCCGAACTGCAGCAGGAAAGCGCCGACTTCATCTGCCTGAATTATGCCAATGCCGACATGGTAGGACATACCGGCGTGTGGGAAGCCGTGGTAAGCGCCGTGGAAACCGTCGACACCTGTGTCGGCCGCGTGGTAACAACGGCACTTGAACATGGATATACCGTCTTCCTCACGGCCGACCATGGTAATTCCGACTTTATGATCAACGAAGCCGGATCACCCAATACGGCCCACACAACCAACCCGGTGCCCCTCTTCATCATCAGCAACCACTGGAACGGCCCCATCCGCCCGGGTAAGCTGGGCGATATGGCACCTACGATCCTGCATTTCATGGAACTGCCCGTTCCGGCGGAAATGAGCGGCGACGTGTTGGTGGACAATTAGAAAACTCCGCATCTATCCAGGCTAATTTCGAACTCATGAAATGGAAGCGCATCCTGACGATCCTGCTGCTGGCCCTGATCGTCCTTCAGTTCATCCGCCCCGAGCGAAACCTGAGTCCCGGCGAGGCGCCCGCGGGCATCAGCCGGGTTTTCCCCGAAACGGCCTCCGTGGAGCCCATACTGAAAAAAGCCTGCTACGACTGTCATTCAAACAATACCCGCTATCCCTGGTACAGCAACCTTCAGCCCCTGGGCTGGTGGCTGCAGCATCATGTGGATGAAGGCAAAGGCGAACTCAACTTCGATGAGTTTGCCCGGTATGACCGGAGCAAGCAGGATCACAAGCTGGAGGAAACCATCGAAGTACTCGAAAAAGACGAAATGCCCCTCTCCTCCTATGTAACCCAACATGCAGATGCGCAACTGAGCGCTGCAGAAAAGAAGGCGCTGATCGGCTGGGCAGGCAGCTTACGCCGCAAACTTGCCGATACAACACTTCCCGATACCCGCTAAGTTTCCGGATCCGAAACCGCTTTTTTGCGAGACTCCCGCCTCCGGGAGTTTTTTTTCGCCCGCAAGCAGCGATTACACGGGCATTTTGTCTAACTTACAGGCACTACCACACGGAAACTTATGACCGAGGAATCCCTGTTACAAGGATGTTTGCAAAACAAGCCGGCAGCGCAGAAAGAGCTGTACCTGAGGTACTGCTCCAAAATGCTGGCGGTTTGCTACCGGTATGCCCACAGTCGCGAAGATGCTGAAGATATGTTGCAGGAAGGATTCATCAAGGTCTTCTCGCAAATCCGCAGTTTCGAAAGCCGCGGATCGCTGGAAGGCTGGATCCGGCGGATTATGGTGCATACCTGCATCAATGTGCTGAAGAAAAACAAGAAGTTCAACGAAAGCGTCGACCTCATCCATGCCAACACGCTGATGGTGCGGGAAGATGCAATCCCTTCAATCATGCAGGCCAAGGAAGTGGTGGAATGTATCCGCCTGCTGCCGATCGGCTACCGCACCGTACTGAACCTGTACGCCCTGGAAGGCTTTTCACACCGCGAGATCGGCGAGATGCTCGATATCGAGGAAAGTACCAGCCGGAGCCAGTACACCCGGGCCAAAGCGATGCTTGAAGACATTTTGCGAAAGAAAAATATCCTGCTGCCCCGAACCACCGAATGGATGGCCGTGGCCAGCCGGCGTTAATCCAATCCAGAATAACCGCTTGCTTAGAAACCATGAGGCGCTACTTTACAGATGATTCGTTCGAGGACTTTCTGAAACAAAACACAGAGCAGTTTCAGATGCGCCCCTCTGACCGCGTGTGGAAAGGCATTTCCGATAACCTGAGACGGCGGAACCGCCGCATGGGCTGGTTTACAGGCAGCCTGCTCCTGCTTGCCACTTCGGCCGGCGGCTACTATGCCTGGCTGCAGGAAGACCCGCCGCCGGTTGCCCCCGACGCCGCACTAATGGCGCGGGAAAACAGCTCCCAAAATGCCGGCGACTGGCAGCAGGCCCCGGTAATCTACCTGAAAGACAGGGTGACCGCGCCTGATGCTTCCCCTTCCGCGGAACCGACGGCCCCGGCACTCCCCCCGGCCAGCGAGGCAACGACGACCCGAACAAAACCTCAGGCAGCCGCAACTGCCGCTCCCATAAGAAAGTTGTTTATCAGGAAAACCGCCAGCCGGGCTTCCGCAGCATTCGCCCGACTCTCGCAGACGGGCGAATATGAGCCGGCTTTTAGTTCCAATCCTTCGGTCAGCGGCAGCGGCATCACTGCCGCCAGCAACCGGCCTTTCTCCCTGCTCGCTCCCCTGCCCCCGGAGGCCGGAGCCCGGACAGAAGACCAGCGGATGACGCCCCTGGCCAATGTAAAAGAAGGCAACCGCGTTTCGCTGCAGTTCTTCTTTGCGCCAACGGTAAGCTACAGGGCCCTCTCGGAAAACCGGGACTTCACCGAAACAACACCTCAGAACGCGGCTGATCCGAATTATGCCGCCCTCTATAATATCAACGAGGCCGTTACCCACAAACCCAATATCGGCCTCGAATTGGGCATGACGGCAAAGTACCCGCTTGCACGCAACCTCAAAGTGCAGGGCGGTCTGCAATTCAACATGAGCCGCTACGATGTGCAGGTTTATGATAACAATGCCCCGCAGGTGGCTACCATGCGCTTCCGGGACGGGGGCCGGCAGTCAAGGTCCACGGTTTACAGCAATTTCGACGGGCAAAGACAGGATTGGCTGCAGAACACCTATTTTCAGGTTTCGGCGCCCATCGGAGTTGAAGTGCAACTGGCAGGCAACGAGCGCACTCAGTTCGGGATTGCCAGCACCATTCAACCCACCTATATCCTGAACGACCGGGTATACATGCTGTCGACCGATTTCAAGAACTATGCGGAAGTTCCCTGGCTGATCCGTCGCTGGAACGTGAACACTGCCTTTGTTACGTACGTAGCTTACTCAACCGGCAAGCTGAACTGGCAGGTCGGCCCCCAGGTGCGTTACCAGCTGATGTCCAGCTTCGTCAACAAATACCCTGTCAAGGAAAACCTCTTCGACTTCGGCCTGCGCGTGGGCGTATCGCTCAGCGGCAAGCAATAGCCCTTTTCCCTGAACCCTCCGCCTCACTAATTGCTTATGTCCCGCTCCCTCCGGAGCGGGATTTTTTCTGCAGCTTGCTTCAACCATCCACAACCGCCCAAAACCCTTCAAAACCCTCCATAACCACATCTCTCTAAACCTCTTAACCGCCGTCTAAACCTCCTAAACCTCCTAACTTTACACCATGAGATACTGGTTTCTTCTGCTGCTCCCTTTGCTGATCTGTTGCAACTCCGGAGAAAAATCGCAGGACGGTGAGCAAACGGAGAATTTTCCGGCCTTGTCTTTTCTACAGGGACAGGTGCGCCATGTAGATACCTCGCTCTACCACATCGTCAAAGTAGTGTCGGAGGGCAACCGGAGCGACACGAGCATCATCACGCGTGAGCAATTCCGCAAGGAAGCCGCTCCGTTTCTTGAGCTCCCCGACATCACAAAAGGCAAATGGAAAAACGAATACACGGAATCCAAGCTCTACGATGAAGCGCTGGAAAAAGTCGTACTCTTTTATACCGCGAAAGATCCGGAAGCACCCGTTCAAAGGCAGCAGGTCATTATCGACCCGAACCAGGGGACCAGCGGCCTGGTCACAACGCTCATTTTTGATCACTACGAAAGCCGGGATGGTTACAGCTACCATCGGAACATGCTCTGGGAGGTGAACCAGTATTTTCAGATATCCGAAAACAGGCCTGGCCCCGGTGGCCGGGAGATCATTCGCCGCACCCGCGTTTTCTGGAACGATTTTCCCACAGGATCCCGGTAACCCGCCGAACTTATGACCGCTGAAGAGTTTCAGAGTATCGCCCCGACACTGCCTCAGGAGCCGGGAATTTACAAATACTTCGATGCTATCGGCAACCTGCTGTATGTAGGGAAAGCCAAAAACATCCGCAAGCGGGTCAGCTCCTATTTTACCAAAAACGACCATAACTATAAAACACAGGAACTGGTCCGCCGTATTCGGCGCATCGAGTTTACGATCGTTGGCACGGAGCAGGATGCCTTCCTGCTGGAAAATTCACTGATCAAACAATTCCGGCCGCTCTTCAATATCGACCTGAAAGACGACAAGACCTATCCCTGGATCGTCATCAAAAACGAAGCCTTCCCCCGGGTGTTTCTGACCCGCCAGCGGATTGAGGATGGCTCCCAATATTTTGGTCCGTATACATCGGTGGGTAAAGTGCGCGAATTGCTCAACTTCATCCGGCAAACGATCCCGCTGCGTACCTGTCCGCTCAATCTGAATCCGCGGAGCATAGAGAAAGGCAAATTCAAAGTCTGCCTGGAATTTCACCTGGGCAACTGCAAAGGCCCCTGCGAAGCACGACAGTCGCTGCAAGACTATGACGAAAATATCGCACAGGTCAAAAACCTGCTGAAAGGCCAACTCTCGCCGGTGTTGCAGCACTTCCGGAAAGAGATGAAAGCACATGCCGAAGCACTCGAGTTTGAAAAGGCAGAGGCCGTGCACCGGAAAATCCAATACCTCGAGAACTACCAGAGCCGCTCTATCGTCGTCAATAACACGGTCGATGGCCTCGATGTTTTCTCGATTCGAAAGGAAGGCGATCTGGCTTTTGTCAACTACCTGATGCTGGAGAACGGCGCCATCGTGCAAACGAAAACGATCCGCGTGGAAACCCATCTCGACGAAGACGAAACGGAGATACTTGCTTTTACCATTGGCCAGTTGCGCGCCACCTTCAACAGCTCCGCGAGAGAGATCGTGGTACCCTTCGTAATAGAATACGAAGAACCGGGTGTACAACTCACCGTACCAAAAGCCGGAGAAAAAAAGAAGCTGCTCGACCTGTCGGAGAAGAACGTGCAATACTTCGTCAATGAACAACGCGGACGCGACAAGGAAAAACCGGTTGGCGCACGCGGCAGCAAATATGCCGTGCTTGTACAAATCAAGGAACAGCTCAACCTGGCCGAGGTGCCCGTGCATATTGAGTGTTTCGATAACTCCAATTTTCATGGCAGCTACCCCGTATCGGCCATGGTTTGCTTCCGCAACGGCGAACCCAGCCGGAAAGACTACCGGGTATTCAATATCAAAACGGTAACCGGGGTGAATGATTTTGCTTCTATGAAAGAGGGCGTGTTCCGCCGCTACAAACGGCTGATTGCGGAAGGGGCAGACCTGCCGCAACTCGTGATCATAGATGGCGGCAAAGGCCAGTTGGGTGCAGCGCATGAGGCCATCGAAGAGCTGGCATTGCAGGGCCGCATGACACTGGTGGGATTGGCTAAGAATGAAGAAGAACTGTTTTTCGTCGGCGATAAGGAGTCGCTGAAGCTGCCCTACAACAGCGAGCCGCTACTGCTGATCCGGCGCATCCGCGACGAGGTGCACCAGCACGGTATCAGCCATCACCGGAACAAACGGAGCAAGGGCACCTTCCGGAATGAACTGGAAGACATCAAAGGCATCGGCGCACAGACCGCCCAAATCCTGCTCAAAACCTTTCGGTCGGTAGCGAGCGTACGCCGTCAATCGCTGGAAGACCTCGCGAAAGTGGTGGGCATCGGCAAGGCTAAGATCGTAAAGGCCTATTTCAACCAGGAACAAGACCCGCTTTCCCCCGGGGCGGGTACATAGAGCAGGGTTCCCCTTGGGGGGCTGGCGCATAAAAAAAGGGCTGGATGGAAATCCGGCCCCGTTTTAAATCCAATATCCTATGAAAAACCAAGGTAAAGATAAGATAATTTGCTCCAGATAGACGCCCGTAACAGGGATTATTTTGCGGATAATCCTATCCGTTATTCAAACAAAAACCCCGCCTTTCCGGACGGGGTTCTTGCAGTTTATCGAGAGCGCTTAGTACGACCAGAGATCCTGCTCGTAGTTGAAAATGCGTTCTTTTACGTTCTCACCCTCCACCAGTTGGAGAATGGGATCCTTTACAACCTGGCGGATCATCTTGTTGCCCGGGTTATCGAGCGTTGACTTGATGATATAGCTGGAGAACATGCGGGCTTCAAAGAGTTCCTCCCAGGACATCCTGTGGGCACCCATGTTCTTCGGGTTGTAAACGAAATGCTTGGCCAGCACCGGACGCAGGTCGGGGTAGTACACCCAAAACATGGGGCTCGATGCTTCCGCGGCTTCAGCACCACCGCGGCGGGGACCGCCACTCACTACTTCACGGCTCTTCAGCGGGCAGATACCGAGGATGCGCACAAACAGACGGCTGGCCTCACGGTCGAAGACCCACTCCTCCTTGATACGCATTTTGGTTACAGACTTGGCATCGAAGCTCGCACGAACCACCTTCAGGCCTACCACTTTGTTCGGATCGTTCACATCGCGTACTTCCGTTGTGTCGGCACTTCCACCCGTCAGCTGCTGGATTTCAGCAACGGTCATGGGCTTGGTGAAACGCTCGTCGGCGAAGGCCGTTACCTGTCCGCTGTTGACAGCGCGGAGCAGGATGTTGATGAACATCTGGTTACCATCGTCGTCTTCGGCGGCATAGCGGAAGGTCTGGTTGATCTTTTCGCGCAGATCCAGCTCACGCCAGACTTTCTCGGCGAAAAGGGCATCGTCCCAACGCAGGTGCTCATAAGGAAGCGGCGTGCGGTCATTCGAGCTCGGACGTTCGAACGCGTTGTCATTACG